>VFQP010000251.1_pt1 | contig 128181 bp, 212 predicted proteins | sample 3512351 | NCBI WGS metagenome assembly VFQP01 (sample SAMN10412372, study PRJNA504923) | tailings metagenome | isolation source: Relicate 1 Philex TSF1 revegetated site | place: Philippines: Tuba, Benguet | collected 2017-08-29
CACACACACACACACACACACACACACACACACACACACACACACACACACACACCTACATCTACACACACCTACACACACACACACCTACACACACACACCCCTACACCTACATATACACCTACATCCCCACCCACACCCACCCCCCTCAAAGGCATCTCATGGCTTCATGGCAACCTCCATACACAACCAAGACCTTGGTGCATTCATCAACCTCGAATCAACAGGCCCCCTGGGGGTCCCTGTCATGTTTCAACACACCGGTGCATGGACCGCATCGACCTATGCTGCTGCTGCCGCCTCCCCACGTGGAACATCCATGAGTCAAGATTTTTTCGAAAGCGGTCTCATCCCGGGTGACACGGATTACAAAATGTTTTCTTCCCGGTACCAGGGCACCCTCCCCGGCATCGACGTGGCGTATGTTTTGGGTGGCAGCATGTACCACACCCATGCAGACAGTGTGGACAACATACGAGCGGGTACTGTGCAAGAACTGGGAAATAACGTGCTCGGAGCAGTACAGGGCTTTACCAAGGAGCTTGCAGCACGCGCGGTGGGCACCCCGGCCCATCCATCACAATCCGACGATGATGCTGCGTATTATTTCGACGTGTTCTGGTACATGGTGGTCTACCCCAAGACATCCGGCACCATGCTCCACATCGCCCCCGTGTGTATGCTGCTGTTTGCGCCCATGCAGCTGCGGGCCATGCTGGGAGAGCGACGTCTCCATTACACCGCCATTGCTCGGGCGTCTGCTGTATACGCAGCGACCGCCGTCATCGCCATCATCACCCCAGCACTCACCAGCGCGCTTCGTGCGCTGTTATCACATCGTCCCCTCGTGTTTTTCGCTCACCATGGTGTTGCGTACGCCATGTGTGTCCCCCTCGTGCTGGCAGTGCTGCTCCACATGGGGGGAAAGGGGCCCACGGATGTGCCCACTGCCATGTTTGGTGCTGGGTGCGTGTGGGGGGCCCTCGGCGCATGGGCCACTTCTAAACAGTGGGGTGCCGCCATCTACCCGTTTTTATGGGTGGCCCCTGTGCTGTTGTCCTTTACACTCACATGGCAGCGGGGCCCTGCTGCCCAGGTGTTTGTATTGGTATTGGCAACGTCTGTTGCGAGCATAGTGTCCATAAGTTCAGGGGTTACCCTTGTGGAGCATGTGATGGACAAGGTCAACCTCATAGGGGCCCCTGGTGGGGGGGTGTTGGGGGTTGTACTGGCGGACGCAGTGGTGGGTGCAGTGCAGGGTGTTGCGGCGGTGCTGTCGGCAGGCGTGGTGGTGCCGGCCTACGCAGCAGCGCTCGCACCAACGTTGAGAAAACGGCTTGTGGTTGGGTTGGTGGGTGTGGCGGTGGTGGTTGGGGTGTATAGCAGCGTTGCATTGTCACCGTATGATGCAACACACCCAAAGCGTGTGTTTTGTCAGCAGCTGCACGTGGTGGGGGAGGACAGGGGGGATGCACGGGTGCAGGCGTCGTATTGGGTGGTGGCGAGTACCGACCACTATGCACCATTACCTGCAGTACAACCACACGCATGGTGGTTGGGTGGTGCAGTATCCTCCTCCTCCTCCTCCTCTATCCTAAAACATGCCACACCAATCCCGGCCACCATGAAGCGCTACCTCTTCCCCCTCTCGAGCATCCTCCAAGGTGTGGCCCTCCCCTCCCCACCCCCCACCGACCCCACCCTCCTCCCCACCATCACCCTGGACGACAAGTCCTACCAGCGGAGAACCATCACCATCCACACGGGGCGACCATGTTGGGGGTTGCTCAATATCACCGCCACCAACCTCACCGCATGGTCGTTTACCCAAGAGCCCACATCGATTGCCCCTGGGCAGCACTTGGTGCGATTTGCTGGGAATGAGGGTTCGGAGGTGTTGCAGTTTTGGCTCGAGGCAGATGCGGGGGTGCCGGTGCGGTTGGAATTGACGACCAAGTACTTTGTGGGGAGAGAGGCTGTGGCGGAGTTTGGGAGGGAGCACTATGGGGAGGCGCCATGGGTGGCGTATACTGGGTTGCTGGTGTATCATGTGGATGTGGAGGTTGAGTAGGTTTGGCGTGTGTTGTGCTTTTGTTGTGTTGTTGTTGTGTACATTGTTGATGTTGTTTTGCAATTTTCATGTTTGCACTGCGATGATGATGATGATGATGATGATAATGAGGAGGGCAACGTGTTGGAAAAGAGAGGGGGCTGAATTACACAAAACCCCATATTCAATCAATGACCATATCAATTACCACATCAATCACATGTAACAACAACATAAATTCCAAATAAATCAATGAAACACATCAAGATACACATCCGTCACCCCGATCATGTCAACAATGCGCATCCCCACCAAGCAGCGGCGCCCCCACCTCCCCCTTGCTCCTCCTCCGTTGCCCCCCCCGTACTCCCCCCCGCCACATCATACAGCCATACACCAACACCAACACCCCCAGCCCACCACCCAACAGCCACGCCCATGCCCACTCCACCACCACCGCCACCACCACCACGACCCCACACCACACCTGCATCCCACCACCAATAATCAAAAAGTCTCGTGTGGTATACCCACCCGCAGCAAACACCATGAGGTTTGTAGCATAGGAAAAAGGGGACGCATACGTAGCAGACCCCGCCAACATGACCACACACGCCAGCACCGTCGCATCCACCCCGGCCGCGTCCCCCATGGTGCTTGCAATGGGATACACCAACGCCACTGCTGCGTTATTGGCAACGACCTGACACAACGCAGCCGTCACCACATACACCACCACCACCACTGCCGTACAGTTGTGGGCCCCCACCGCACGGAGCAGCGCCGCACATAACACATCTGCAAGGCCGCTCGCTCGCACTGCTTCCGCAATACCAAAGGCGGCGCCGATCATGACCACCACGTCCCAGCGCACCGACGACAGCACTTGCTCACGCGACATACACCCCATAGTGACAAGCACACCCACCGCCAGCATGAGCAGCACCACCAGCTCGGCCACACCTGAGGCAGCCAGGGCAAACGCAGCTGCAGTGACCCCCACCACGAGCAGCCGGTTGCCACGTGGGGGGGCGCTGTTTTCGATTTCGCTAATCAGCGCAAACAGGGGCCCGTTGCGATTTTCGGTCAAAAAATGGGCCCCTGTGTCTAACAGCAGCACGTCCCCTGGGCGGAGGATGATTTCACCTATTTTCGCACGAATGCGCACGCCCTGTCGATGCACCGCCACGATGGCAGCATCAAAGCGTGTACGGAAACGCAACTCCTTGACACTGTTGCCCGCCAGTGGTGAATGGGTGGCTATGACAGCCTGTACGAGCCTTCGTTCTGCTTGGTTGGTTTTCAGTTTATCCACTTGCGTCGATCGATGGGGCTGCAGGCCGGGCACCCTCCGAATGGACACCACAGAATCCGCCCGACATGCAAACCAAAGTATATCGCCCACATGCAAGACTTCCGTGGGTGCCACCGCATGCAGCATTGTCCCCTCGCGTTCAATAGACACCAGAAAACCATCCGGAAGGCCACGAAGGCCTGCTGCTTCCACAGTCTTGCCTGCAAGCACAGTGGACGTCACCTCCATCGGGAGCATAAATTCTCTACTTAGGTTTGCATCCCCAGACAGGGACCCATCCTTGTTTGATGTTCCATCAGCAGCAGATACACCACCGTTTGGTCCTCCTCCTTCTCCTGAACCTGCACTTTTCAACAGGGCCACATGTTCAAAAGTATCCGTCCCCTCCTTCCCCAATGTCCAAAAACTGGGTCCCACATCCATGAGCAACACATCCCCCGGGGTAACCGTCACCTGTCCCAAACGAATACCCACCAGATTTTTCCCACCACGCTGCACCGCAACAATCGACGCATTGTAACGCTTACGGAAGTTGGCTGCTTTTATGGTCGACCCAATGATGGGCGCTGTGGATTTTATGGTTGCCCGCACCAGCTTGGGGGGCCCCGCGCTGACGGGGGGCCCCGCCAGGGGTGCCAGGGAGGCACGCGCAAAGGGGCTGCCGACCGTGCGCCGCCGTCGGTGCTGCGGCGTGGGTGGAAAGGAGGAGGGCGTGTGTGGAAAGGACGAACTGCCTGGGTCACTTCGAGGGCTGGGATTGCCAGCACTATGGGTCACCCCGCTGCTGTTGTTGTATACAGGGCTGCTGCTGTTGTGTAGTGCATTTCCCGCACCACCCACAGGGCTATACCCAGCAGCAAGTGGGCTGTCCAGTTCCTCCAGGTCATGGGTGTATGGCAACAGTGCATGCTGTTCCGCAAGAGCCACCACGTGGTTGTCCAACACGCCTGTGAAGTACAAGACGTCCCCCGCTACGAGTACGAATTCGGGGCCCACTGCGTGAATGGTCTCATGTCTGCGTTTGACACACACGAGAAACAGGCCAGCCAAGCCACGAAGACCTGCTGCCTCTATACTCTTCCCCACACAGGGGCTTGCTGGCTGCACTTGCAAGCCCACCATAAAATCATCCACATCCTCTTCGTCATCCTGACCATCGTCAACGTTTGCTTGTGCCCCTGTCAACTTGCTGCTGTGTGCACGTCGGTATCTGCGCCCTCCACCAAACGTGGGTACTATTGTCAGCAACATGTAGACCACACCCCACACAGCTGCAGGGAGCCCGTAGCGTGTGAGTTGAAACATGTCAAGATTGGTCGCATCAGGGTTGTAATTGTCAGAATCCGGGTCGAGGTAGCGTCTGCGATATTGCCCAGCCACCACCAGGTTGGCAGAAGTACCCACCAGTGTGACTGTACCACCCAACAGTGCGGCATAGGACAGGGGCATGAGCAGGGCGTTGGCCGGGAGGCGGCATGTGCGACACCATGCAGTGACGACGGGGAGCATGATGACCACGATGGGGGTGTCGTTGACAAAGCTCGACAGCGCAATCACGGGGATGACGAGGCGTAGGAGCGCAGTGGGGACGGTGGTGGGGCGGCCTAGGAGGGTGCCGACAAAATCGTCCACACCTGCAGTGCTAATGGCGGTGGCCACGACAAATAAGACGGCAACTGTGGCGAGGCCAGTGTTGCTAAACCCCTTGAGGCCCTGCTGTGGGGTGATGATGCCTGCTGCCATAAATATGGTGAGCATGCCCAGCATGATGAGCTCTGGTCGCGTCTTTTGCTGGGTGAAGAGCAGCGTGAAGCCACCCAGCATGACGAGCGCCACCATGCATGCCTGGGAATGGTGGTGGTGGTGGTGGTTGCAAGCGAGGTGTGATGGTGATTGTAATGGTACGGAACATAGTGTACCTGCCACATTATGATGGCGCTGCTTTGCGTGTGCGCTCGTCAGGCCAGCATCTCGTTACAACGCATCAAATGTGCTAGAGTGGTGTGCTAGGAAATAAACAAGCAATTAAGACTCCTTTTTGCCGCCTTGCTGTGCAGCAATCTTGCGAAAGTATGCCTTGCGCACTCGTTCGTGCACTTTGAACACCTGTATATGTTTTTATTGTGCATGATCCACACACAACCCCTCCACACAACTCTCCACACAACCCCTTCACACACAACCCCTCTTTCTCGTACCCGTCCAGCAGCCATGGAATAGGGCAGCATGCTCATGACCCGCTGCAGAATGTCATGCATATAAAAAGGGTTGCAGGATGGAGCCTGCCCAATCCAGCGCATTCCAGCAGCCACAAACGCTGAGGTAGAGGGCACCGTCAGCGATGTACGACGAATCTTGGCAAGCTTGGTGGCAATGAAAAATGGCGTTTGGCTCTGCACGTGGATACCATAGCGACCGTACTCAGCGTCCACAGCGCGGCTAAAGCAATCTACATATGCCTTGGTGGCGGCGTAGATAGACAGCAGGGGACAGGATGGGAGCACCCCAGATCCACTCGAAATGTTGACAATGTAGCCACGGCGGCGTTGTTTCATTCCTGGCAGCACCATTTGCGTCAACTGTGGGTGGTTGGGTGGGTGCGTTTTTATGTGTGGGGGTGGTGGTGAGATGTGTGTGATTCTGCATTTTGTGCATGTGTGATTGTGCAAGTGTAATTGTGTATTGTCTGCATCGACACAATTGGGGTGTATGCATTGCACAGAACATCACACAGACACCACTTCAATACCTTGGTCAATGCACGCATGTTCATCTCGATCATATCGTCCACCAGCTTGTCATCCACGGCATCTGTATACTCTGCATGTGTATAGCTGATGCCAGCATTGTTGATGAGCAAGCCCACCTCGACGGCATCTAGTGCATTCTTAATCTCTGTCCACTTGGCATCAGTGCATGCTGTCAGATCAGCTGCCAAGTATGACGTCTGCACCTTGTACTTGCTCTCCAGCTCAGCTGCAGCATCCTTGAGCTTGCTCTCCGTGCGGGAAATGAGCACAATGTTGATGCCTGTATATGTGGGTTGGGATTGGTTGGCTTCCCGATGGATGGGCGTGTGGATTGGCAACAACGCAGCTGAGCAATGATGCATCCCCACGAGCATACCCCTTACATCATCACCACACCTTTCTTAGCAAGGGCTTGGCAGTAGGCCTTGCCGATGCCATCAGTGGCGCCCGTGACGACTGCCCATGGCCCAAACTTTTTGGGGTTGATCCCAGGTCGCAAAAAGTGCTGGTAGACAAAGGTTGCAACGGAGATGGTCTTGTTAAGCACCACCAGGCCTCCCAGCGTGGTCAGCACGATGCCAACCCACGCAGATGTGGCATCTGCGTTGATGAGGTTGACAAAGAGCTCTGGTATGCTCATTATGCGGTAATATCAAAGCAATCAGGGATGATTTGATTGGCTAATGCATATACTTGATTTAAGGTAAGCGATTACTTGAGAATTTCACACACAGCAACTTTACAGCAACTGTACAGCAACACTAAAATGTGCAAGAATGACCGAGTTGCTGGGCTTGGATTTCGATGATTCAGATGCTCCTGATCACATAATAACATCCCTCTATCAAGTAGGCAATGCTGTGCTCAGCATACGACAAAATCCCAGTGGTGGGAGGCAGCATGCACCAGGCTATGATCAGCTCAGTGCAGAGCAGTCTGCAACTACCACTCTATCCAGTGCACTTGAGGCAAGTGATGGCTACCGTTCCAACACACCCAACGTAGGGTGGCTCATATGGTCCTCCACGTTTGTGCTGGCCAGACATTTGCTGCAAGAACGGGCGTCCTGGGAGGGTGTCCGTGTGCTCGAACTGGTATGGTACAGATTTGTGATATGGCACAACATGTTGTGGGCGATGTCCACTTGAAGTGTACTCTGTGCACCCCCAACAGGGTGCAGGCGTGGGGTTGCTGGGTCTCGCACTGGCAAAGCATGGCGCCCATGTCACACTCACTGATCTACCCCATGTGACCCCACTGACCCGCCAAAATGTACAACGCAACTTTGGTGGTGGTAGTGATGATGATGGTGTTGATGCTGCAAACCACAGCTACCCACGAGTGGTAGACTACATGTGGGGCAATGCCGACCAGTTGGCCAATCTCCTGCCGCACCAGGAGGATGCTGCCACCGCACTGTTTCCTGTAGTGCTTGCAGCGGATTGTGTGTATGAGCAGCAGCATTATCCGAGTCTGTTGTGTGCACTGCAGCAAACAGTGGTGCCTGGGATTGGGAGAGCATATGTATGCTACAAGCGCAGGCGGTTGAGGCAGGAGCTGTTTCAGGCAGCTGCAAGGGAGGCCGGGTGGGTGGTGGAGGAGGTGGCGATGGACGATGATGATTATTGCTTGCTGGTGTTGGAGCATGCTGTTGATGACGGTCAAGTTTTGTGAGTAGCTTTTTGTGAGCACCAATTTTTATGTATTCTTTCTCAATCATTGCCAGCATTTATTGTGCAACATCCATCCACGCACTCATCAGCGCTTGTTGTTGATTGCAAGCAGCAGCAGCATCTGTGTTCTGCACAATCGTGTATTACAGACGACGGCAGGATGGCACGTTATGGCAAGCCATGTCTGAAAGCACTCAAGCTTGTATATTGCGAATTTTCAGGGAGCTCCAAGGGCGCCAGGTATGGCTTTGTGCACATTAGACATGGGCAGCAACATGTGCACACAACCTCGTGCACCATAGGGAATTTGCCAAGGAGTTGCTACCCAAGTTTCAGAGCATCACACCAGTGCAAATTGAAGAGGTGATTAGCCGAGGCAACCATCCCTACTGGATGGCCGAGTACGGTACGTGCTGGTGTTGATCAATGTGAGACTGTGTTGCAGCGTGTCTCTGGTCGTACACAACCTACGCACGCCCTCAACAGCAACTGGCGTTCGTACTGTGGGTCTCCGGAATGAACCAGCAGCTGAGGTGTTGAGACAGGGCATGCATCTGCGCACTGCAACTGGTATGATCAACGTGGCGTACAGTGGCATGTGCTGTGTGCACATGATGTACAAACACCCTATCACCACCACAACAACAATTAGGGCGGAAAACAAGCAAGCCAATCACACAGCGCAAGAGGTCGGAGCACATAAGCATACAGGGCATGTGGCAGCCTGCACCATACCCAACCCATCCACCTCCTGCACTGCAACCCGTGTAGACATTTCAGGGATTTTTTTCTTTGTGTGCGTCTGTGTGTTTCTTGTGTGATAGTGGCAATAGTAGCGACGAGATGTACCGCTGCTGCTGTTGTTGTTATTTCTTGATTTATTTTATGTTGTAAACACCATAACCACGTGCCCATGATAAAACCCTGTGATTTCCTTGTGTCAAAAACCAGCACAATGCAGCACCCATGAAAAACAAGACACAACAAAACATTCCCATGCAACACACAACATCATGCACACCACCGAGCACCCAAAAATCTCAAGCAACACGTGGTTTGATAGAATGCGGCCCCCAGGGTCCCAGCCAATTGGAATGTCGCTGCTTCCACGCCCTCACCTGTCCCGCAATATCCTCTGCCACATCACCCCCTTGCTCCCCCCCTTGCTCCCCACCTTCCCGTCCCTCCTCCCCACCCTCCCGCCCCACCCCCACAGGCCCCAGCCCCACAGGCCCCACCCCCACGGGCCACACGCCCACAAATTCTCCAGCTGGGTTGACCAGAAACAACAACCCCTGCAGGTCTTTGTGTGACCGGGGTGCCTCCAACTGGGTAAATCGCACCACAAAGTCAATGGCTGCTTCACACAAATCGGCGCACTCTTTTCCAGTCAACGCCCATACTTCCGGGCCAACGGTGTTGACCAGGGTGCGCAGGGCCCCTGGGGTGTCCTTGGTGGGGGTGCTGCTGACGAGGGCTGCTTGAATGCGCATGTTGCACATTTTGACTTGTTGGGGGGAGGGGGGGGGGGAGGTTGTGAAAGAGGGAGAGGGGTGTGTGGAAGGGGGTAGGTAGGATGTACGTGGTGGAAGGGTTTATGAGTGAGGGAAACAGCAGATTGACGTGTACATATGTAAGGTGACACGTACCAAGGTGACAAGACCATTTTACCCATCAACCCATAGCAACACAATCACACACGTACCCACACCAACAATCCCACATACCGACACGATCACTGAGGTCATGCATGTGGCGTAGTGCACGCTGTGCACCTTCCTTGTCATCTGTGGCGCTCCCAAAGCTCAGCAATGCGTATTGACCCAGCAGGTGGGTGTCCTCAAACTGCTTGCCATCATGATCCTGTGTGGGAGGGGGCATCGCAACGTCATATACTGATGTACATGGTAGGGCAACACACGGCAGCAGCCTCGTACACATTGCACACTCACCGTGACAGTCCACATTCCAATAGTCCCAGGGCCCACAGAGTGCCCCTGTGGGTACCCCTCGATGTGCGGTAGACCCCCTGGGGTGGGGAGGGACCCTTTGAAGGATTCGACGGCTGATTGCACAGATGCACCCACAGAAAGCATGGACATGTTGGGAGGTAATCCCTGGTTGTGGGTATGATCGTTCGATGTGGTGTCAAGGGTGCCTAGCAATGCTGTGCAGCCCAGGGCGGCCAGGGCGGGCTGTGTTGGGATGCGTGATGGTGAGAATGACGTTGATGGCTGCAAGAAAAAGCGTGCCTGGGCAAGATCGTACCTTGTATGCGTGCCACCCGTGCCACCAATGGGAATGGCTGGTGGTCTGTGTCATGCAACGTGTGTTTGTGTGGGAAAAGGAATACGCGACTGATCGGGCGGCACATCATCCACCATGCACCATACCGAAACCACCCATGGCGTGCGTGCAGACCACCACAACAACTGACGACGCATAATGACGTGTAGATATTTGGTGAATGGCACGGTTTTACATGAATGAAATTTTTACATGAAGTGTGAAATGTGTCCGGGTATGAAACGCACGAAAGGTGATTTTGTGGAAAGATACACAGGATGCAATGACACAGGAAGCCATTATGATACCACAACAGATACCACAACAGCACATCAACCAACATCACATCAAGGAAAAAGACCTCCATCACGTGCGAGCTGTTGCGTGGTTTTTGTGGTTGTCTGGGACCCGTTGGCTAGCATACGAGTACGATGCAACCGATACAGTAAACAATGCCAAGCCACTGGCCCACATGACCTGCCCATATGTCACTGCCTGGTGTAGTCGATGAGAAAGAGCATTATGTGTGGGAGTCAAGAAATGCTGTGAACAATCACACATACCATACCGCCTATTGTGCTCAAATGCTCTTCCTGCCCCTCGGCACGCAATCTATGGCGTATTGTGCCCAGCAATGTGCGCATATTGCACAGCAAGGGGGATGTCTGGAGTGATCGTCTACCAAGGCATCACTTTACGGGCGTTTCTGTGCGTGCACAGGTACATACAGTGTATGCAATAGTGACAGTACAGTAAATCCAATACTTGAGTGTAATTATGACGACAGACAACCAGTTTGTCTCTTGTTAAACTTGCAACAGTTTGACCAGGGACAAACAAACCACAACGCGCATCACAACAGCCACAATGTGGCAAAAGAAACACCACCACAAGAAACACCACAACCGTGCACAGCACAACAAGCAGCATGGACGGCAGCACAATCAAAACCATCACCAGCACGGCCCACACTTGCCTAATAAACTGCTTCGCGAGCTTGATCCATCTTCTGAAGCAGCACAATCAAATAGACGCAATGTACGCGTTGGCTTTGACTTTGTTGGTTGACTGCATCGGTGCACCACATGCCACACCCGTGCTCCATCACAGGCCAAGCGGCCAGCACCCACCAAACCCAGCAGTGGTGGTGGATCCAAGCGATCACGCTTTATGGAGCTTGTAGAGCAGGATGCCATCAGGGTATGTCGCGCTCGCACCGATGCGGGTCCATCTACATACACAACCATGCCATGACCACGCATACACCACAAGCAGTACTAGCAAACAAAGAGCACCCTCCACTCCAATACACATACACAGGGCAAGGATCATAGGGCAGCAATTGCAGGAGAGGATGCTCTCCAGGCCTCCCTGGCTAAGAAGCTTGGTATCAAACACACCCCACCCACCCCACCCAATGCCAAAACACCCAATGCCAAACGCACACAAGGGGCATCACCAGTGAAAGCAAACAATGCAGCTGGCGTGCTGCGTGGTGAGAAAATGAGCAAAAAGCACAAGGGTGCTGTGCAACAGAAAAAGCACGGCATGGTGTCCAGTGATGATGAGTATGACGATGAGGATGGGGATGCTGGCATGAGGATGGTGATGGGCGACACAGACGACGATGAGGATGAGGGTGCATCATCAGAGGGTGATATGGGTGGGAGTGATTTTGATTGGCAGTCTGATTTGGAAGAGGAGGGAGGGTTTGATGTGGAAGAAGGGGGGGCGGAAGATGGTGTTGGCGATGAGGAAGATGAGGAGAATGGCCACCAGCAACTTGATACAAGTGAAGAGGAGGAGGATGTAGAGGAGGAGGAGGAGGAGGCAGGGGACTATGAGGAGGAGGAGGAGGAAGAGGATGTAGAGGAGGAGGAGGAAACGCATGATGGGCACCAAGACACAACACAGAACACCACAACCACGCCTGGTATGCAATGTGCATAATTGTGAAACGGTGATGCATAGGGTTTTGTATGACATAGCAATAACCTGACAACAACCACCCCCAACCCCTACCCTCTCCTTTCACACCACACACACACACACACACACACACACACAGCCACCCGATATATCCCCCCTGCGTTGCGTGCCGCCACCAAGAGCACCAACGACACCGATCAAGTGCATTATGAGACAGCTCGAAGGGTTCGTGGGTTACTTAATAGGCTGGCTGAAAGCAATCTGCACACAATAGTGCCCCAGCTGGAGCAGTTGTATGAAGCTGGGCCCCGTCATGTGGTGGTGGAGGAGATCATTGATCAGCTGCTGCAGGTGTGTGTGCTTGGGGGGTGGGTGCAATCTATGCAAGTGCATGCAAGTGCAATGTGTAGTTGGGTGGGTATAGTGCATGCAAGTGCAATGTGGCTGCAAGTGCAGTGTATGCAGTGTTGGTTGGTGGGTTGGGTTTGTTGAGACATACACAGACACACAACATGCCTTTTGTTCATGTTCACACTCACGCGCACACTCTTTAATTCACACGCACACTCTTTTTTTCATTTCACCCAGGCAGTTGCAGAGGGGCCCCGTGCCACGGATGCCTTTGCTGCTGTCACTGCATGCTGTGTGGCTGCTCTTGCTGGACGTGTTCATTCACAAGCGTTGGCTGCACGTTTTATGCAACGATTGGCGTGTAGGCTGCAAGAGGCTCGTGAACATGGTATGATTGGTCATGAGAGGTGGTGTGTGGGTGCACACATTGTTGTGTGTATGTTGTGTGTAGAATATATATGCTGTGTATGGATATGTAGTGTATAGATGTATGTACTGTGTAGATATATATGCTGTATGAATACATACATACAACAGCAGACAACAGCATGCTACACAAACAAATAGACATAAATATGAATCATATCCCTCTCACTCCCCCCCAACCTCTCACTCCCCCCCCGCAAACCTAGGCACCACCACCTCCACAACCAACCTCGTCAACGTATTTGCCCACATATACGCCTGTGGTCTTATCGGCTCAGAGCTACTCTACTCCCTCCTCAACACCCTCAATACGCGTTTTGCTGAAGCAGATGTGGCCCTGATTGCCTCCATAGTGAGAAGCTGTGGTATGCGAATGAGAGCAGATGATCCAGCAGCAATGAAGGCATTTGTGGTGTCGGTACATGCTCGTGCTGCTGAAGCTGCGGCTGTGGGTGGTGGTGGTGGTGGTGGTGGTAGTCATGGTGGTACAAATGGTGCAGGGGGTACAGTCGGGGAAGGAGGAGGGCAAGAAGGGAAAAAAGGAGGGGGTTTGAGTGCAAGGACAGAAGCTATGTTGGGGTTGGTGTTGGATGTGAAAAACAACAGAGGGGCAGGGAAGCGAGGGGGTGGGAAAGGTGGGGGTGGGAAAGGGGCTCCTGGAAAGGGTGGGAATGGAGGAAGCATTGCTGCGGTGTTGACACCAGCAACTGCCAGGTGGGTGGCGGGGTGTGGAGTTGCAGAGGTACAGCTGCGTAATTTGTCGTGGGGGCTGTTGTTGGAGCGGCATACCAAGGTGTGGTGGGGATGTGGTGGGTACATAGAATGTTCTAGTACATACAATCTGCTGGTATTGCACATTGTCTTTATGTTGCTGCACCACACCATCCCACCACACGCACACACACACCCTTGATAATCACACAGGGCCATTGGTGGGAGGGACACCTGTCCACACCCACCACCCCTACACCCACCACCACCACCACACTAGCATCAGGGGTGGGGGTTGGTGGCACCCCCCCCATACCCACCATGACAGGAGACACAGGAGACGCAGCATCAGATGCTCGACTACAAGCACTCGCAGCACAATTACGGTTGAATACGGATGCAAGGCGTGCTGTGTTTTATGCAGTGATGGGGAGTAGTGATGTGGTGGATGCCTCTGAGAAGCTGCTGAGATTGGAACTCAAGGTATGAAGGAGTGGGGGGGAGTGGGGAGGAGTGCCCATGTGGGCTGGAGTGTGTGTGTGTGTGTGTGTGTGTGTGAGAGAGAGAGAGAGAGAAGGGTTTACAGTGTACACATCATACATCCAAACTGCCCACACCCACACCCACACCACCACCACACCACCACCATCACCACACCCACAACAGGGTGAACAGCAGCGGGAGGTTGTACGTGTCACAGTCACATGCTGCCTTCATGAACGTGCGTACAACCCCTATTACGCACATCTCCTCATGCGACTCATCAAGGTCAGCAAGGCCCATGCTGTCACGCTGCGCTATTGTCTGTGGGACCACTGTAGGGCGTTGGAGGGGGGGGGGGATAGTGAGGGGGGGCCTGTAGTTGCTGCAAGGAGGGCGGTCAACTTGTCTCGACTGATGGCGTCAATGATTGCTGGGGTGGGGCTGCCCCTACTTGTGCTCAAGGTGTGTAGTGGTGGTGGTGGTGTGGTGTGTGTGTTGCGTAGTGGTGGGGGTGTTATGTTGTATAGTGCTAGGGGTTGATGTTTGCTGTGTTTGTTGCTTATGACTGTATGTATCACCATCCCCCAACCCAACCGCCCCCAACCGCCCCAACAATCCCCCACCCCACACACATCTCAGGTGGTTGATTGGGCAGCACCTATGCAAGAGCTGCAATTGCTGACGTGGCAAACATTTTGGAAGCATCTGTGTATGCAGGCTGATGCAGCAACATTGACTGACATAGCAGCACGAGCTATTGCAACCAAGGGGGCTGGGGATGTGTGGTATGTGTATGGGTGCTGTTTGTCAAGAGGGGTTGTGTTTGTAGGAGAGGGTTGTGTTCATAGGAGTGGGGTGCATTGGACTTGATAAACACCATCCACCTACCACAAACACCATACTGATTCACCCCCCCCACATACACCAACCACAGTCGTGCATTAGCATCATTTGTACAAGGCATGGTGGTGCCATGGCTGCGTGGGCCTGTTGCTGGCAGTGCAGAGACTGTCTCAAGGGCGTTGCTGATGGCCAAACTGTTGCGCAAAGGTGCATCTGTGTCATTCATGTAGGGTGCATCTTTGTCAGCACGTAAGGTGAGATGTGTATCTGATTGATCATTTCAACGTTGTACGGCTTGTGCCATCGATAGCATTATTTTTTACTTGCTTCCTTGCAGTTTTATTCTTTGTTCGTGGAAATCATAATTAACATTCATTAGCAGGCCTTCCGCGTATGGCAACGACCCCTTGACACCAGCTGTTGAAAGAGAGGGCTTTCCCCCTCTCCTTAAGTCAGGGAAGAGGGGTCAGGGCATGGTGCACTCCCAACCCCGCAGCAAATTGGTATATACACCAGCAAAATTGTGAACTTACACACACGACACAGTTACTGCGACAAGTTTACCTGATAATGAACGGGACATCTCTATTAAATCCCAATAAAACCCGATAATCAAGTAAGCACACAATGACAGCATGGCGCACATCGCCAGCAAGATAATTAAATAAATGCTAACAAGTGCAACCACTACCTGAACGAGGCAATGTGCAATAACTGTCTACACAAGTCCTCTCTGCACAAGTATCTCATGCATATCGTTCGCACGTTTGTCAACAGCCTCGGTCAATGGCCTCGGTCAATGGCCCAGGTGAATGGTCCCCCGCCTATGCCAACATAACATAAAGTAAATCAACTGTCATGGTATATACGGCCTAAGCAGGCCCTTCACTAGTTGCAGGCTGTGTGGATGGCACCACTTGCAATGGTGGGTTAACATTGTTGCTCTGTACACTGTTGCTCTGGGAGGCAGACACCCGTGATTGTAGCCCAAGTCGGGCAGTTGTGGAGAGCACACCATATGGCATGAAATCACGGTTGTCTGTTATGGTACCAGCTGCAGGAGCTGTGAGTATGGGTTTTTGTTGAAGAGCCATCACAAGAATGCACAATATCTTCTGCATACACACACAAGCGTACTGAACCCCCCCCCCCACACACACATACAAACCTGGTAGCTGTCCGCCAATGCACATTTGCAGAGACATGGTGCGGTTGTCAATCAGTGGGGGCAGTGTCTCCCTATACCCTGCACACACCAGACCATCACAATAGTTCCATGGAAACGCATCTGGAATCTTGACCCGCAGTGAATCCCCTGCAGAGTTGACCTTGGCATACAGACGCACGTTGACCGATTGAAATAGCCATCGGCATTCGGCGTTTTTCCAAGTACTGCTGCATGTGACTTTGATGCTGGCTGATGAAATCATGCGTGCCAAGCCCTGTGTGTGATGGGGGATTGTCAGCACACATGACCCTTCTGCATTTATGTTTTTCGTCTGCATGCATGTGCATCTTGCTTCGTTCAGGAGCTAAACCACCACACCACACATACCCATCCAGTCAGGTCTGCAAGCACCCAGCATTTGGGACCATCACTTGCTGTCCACGAGACCGTTGGTTTTTGAAATGCACCAGCACCGTAGCGTTGTGCATCGAATAATGATAATTCCAATGTGGCCGTTTTAATTACCGGATTGCTGAGGGGGGTCATGTCTGCAGGGCACTCCCCTCGTGTGTTGACATACCGACACATGCGCAGGGTGGCACCATTGATATTGCTGGCAGTCTGTCGCACCAGGAGCTTCATGCTCTGCGGGGAAAAGAGAATGGGCGATATTCCTAATGTTGATTCAACAACAGGGTGTGTACTACCACCTGTGTAACTACCACCACCGCAAACACTGGCAATCGGCATACCGTGATTTCCAGTGCATCGCCATTTGACATGCTGCCAACAAAGCTGGTGTCTGTGACCGGACTTGGATACGTCATAGCACCATTAGACCTGTGTGTATAGTGTATTTTCATGTATAATGTATATTGGAGCAGTTCGGTGCGTTGACCACCACTGTGTATTGTGGAATTGCATTGTTCGTGGAATTGCAGGTGTGTGTGTGTACAATACCCCCTTTTGTATCCTCTATATACATCATACCGCCAAATGAGCGTGCGGTTGCCTGTCCAGTATGGCCCCCCTTGCATGGGCCCCTCTTTAATCCAGTAGCTCATAAACACAGGGCCTAGGGCATCTGTGATTTCCAGCCAGTGGGGTGTATTTAGTGTGACACCATGTGTACGTACTCAATCCATGTATACAATCCACAGACAATCCACACACAATCCACACACAATATCCGTACCACTGGCATCAAAGGCATTGATGCGCAGGCTATGCACACGGTTGGCACCCCCTCGTGTCACAGGCACAAGCGTGCGCTCCACTGCTTGGCCAGCAGGGAAATTACTCAGCGACAAGGTAAACTGAAATGTCAACCACGTGAGCTTGGCAAGATGGGGGGTCGCGTAGCACACAGAAACACCATACCCCATGGGCGAGGTGCTGTCAGAATACTCATCAGAACTGCCCTGCACTCTAGAATGCCCCAGCCCAAGCGTATGCCCTTTGAATTGTTCCCACGGGAATTGTGTTGTAGTGTGGGTGAGCGGGTGGACCATGTACACACACACATACCTAGTTCGTGCAGCTGTGTTGGTGTCTTGATAGCCCCTGATTGCCAGTACTCTGCATAACACGGCACCCCGCTGCCCTGTCCCACACAATTGGTGACAGCCAAACCCAACCAACAGCCTGTGATGGTAAAAAAGAATGCGAATCATGCGTACAGTACCACCCCATACACCCCCTCCATCACACACCTGATGGTGGTGCAGGTGGCCAGGAAAAGCTCACAACATCAAATGTGCTGGGGTCTACAGCAAATTGCTGCTTTGCCAGTGCCATGGCAGTTTGCTTCCATTGTGTTGTGGTGGCCAAGTTGGGGCATTGGGGTGTGATGGCCCCCATTGCCACGGGGCCGACAACGGTCGAGGAGGCCGAAAGTTTGAACAAGCCCTTGGTGCAATTGTTCCACAGCACACCAACTCCATTGAGAGCATTGGTATGTGCAGTAATGCTGTTTGCGGCATAGCCAGCCCAGCTGGTCACAATGTGCAAAACCTTGAGTTCGCCGGTGGGGGCGGCCTGGCGAATGGCTTGGGACGTGGAGGGCTGGCTGATGAGCTGAAACGACGAGACGAGGAGAGTGCGGTTGCTGGTGGTGGTTCCGCGCACATTGGCACGCATGCCTGTTTTGTTGGCAAGTTGATGGTTGATGCTATGAGGTCAGATGGTTGCATCAACACCCCTGGGTTGACGACATTATCCGGTGTACCCGATACCTGTGTGCAACTTGGCGATTGAGGTTGCGTTGAGTGTGTCGGGACCAAACACGAGCTCTGTTGGTGTATTGTTGTATAGTGCATTGCATTGCAGTTGAACCAAAATTTTATCAACTCCTCTGCCACTCTGCACGGAGACAATAACGATGGCGTCTGTATAGTACACTGAGGTTGCAATATTGTCGGCGGCCTGCGCAAACACGGCTGCACATGCCGCAACGATGAACAATCTTTTCCACAACATGGTCATCGTATCATGGCACTGTATACACTATGTTGGCCTGGTTACCAAATTGAAAATATTCGATTTGTTTGCTAAAGGACGTATCGGTGGTTATCTCAATATGAAAAGTCTCTTGTGTCTGGATCTCCCAGACCTCGTCACTTTCAAATCTCGTCACATTCATATCTCGTCACTTTCATATCTCGTCACTTCAGTCACAAATTCACCCATACTCCTGTAAATGGATTTTGTGCAGCCACATATACACTTTGCGTAACAGGTAGCAGTGTCTCAAAGGTGGTCATGTTTCTCCGCTCCCGTGGTCGGGTCGTGGTTGGTGAATCTGTGTGTGCCCACAAGAAAATGTGTAGGTACCATACATGTACCCCATGTAACAGTACACACCCTAGTAGGGGGGGTACATGACATACCATAGAGAGCGCCACCAACACACAACATCAAAGAGCGCCCAGTATTGTCCGCCCATGTAGGAAACGAGGGCAAAAAGCCGCGACAGGTGCGACGGCCATTCGACCCGTTTCGGCAATACTGACTTGCTGGCGCATTGATTCTGGACCCCAACAAACTGCCCGACAAGTCTGGCCCACCATACAACCGAAGGATCCACGAGGAAAAGCCCTCATCGCATTGCGCATCGGTGAGCGTGGTTTGACATGTTATTTCTGAGGCTATGGCCGAGGTGATTGCATCAAAACCCCAGGTGGACAACGTGTTGACCTTGAAGCAATTGAACAAGCCTGGCGTCCATCTGTGGATGGTATGGGTGATGGGATTGGTGATGGTAGGGTGTGGTGTAGGAGTGCCATTGCTTCAATACGTACGTAAAGACAAAGCGCAATGCCCTCCCTCCTGCATATTCCGCATTTTCGTATAATGTTATGCGGATGCGTGCTGTGTGTTCGGGTTTGGGGGGGGAATTGAATGGGTGTACAATTTGCTGGAGGAGGTTCTCATGTGTTGATATTGCCATACCAGTTCCAGTGCTTGCAATGATGGGTGGCGGAGGTGAAGGGGGTGGTGGTGGAGGAGGAGGGGGGGGTGGAGTTGGAGATGGAAGAGGAGGAGGTGGTGGTGGAGGTGGAGAAGGAGGTGGTGGTGGACGTGGAGAAGGAGGTGGTGGTGGAGGTGGAGAAGGAGGTGGTGGAGGAGGAACATACAGCGCTCCGTCCATGTTGCACTCGCTTTCCACCGAAACAAACCTGCACACCCGCAACATTGCACTAGCAGTTGTACTGCTTCTATGTTGAATAATTAGATTGAGTCCCTGAGGAGTGGTAGGTATTGTTATTCACTATAATTGGCATACAAAGTGTAGCAACATGGTGAAAAAATAGCAACACCAACCCTACCCAAATAGTGGTTTGTTGTCCAACTGAAAGACTCGTTACGTAATTGGTAAGTTCAAATAAATTGTCTGCGTGTAATGAAGATAAGCGTGTAAGAAGAGCAGTTGCATGAGTAGTTCCATGAGTACTTGCATGAGTACTTGCATGCGTTGTAACATCACCATGCAAGCTCCAACAACAACCACAACAACAATAACATCAATAATAATAATAATTTATAGTAACAACGTACTATTTTCAGCACTTGTCAAGTCCCACGCATTAGGGCTGACTGGAAATGCTGTGGTGCCCTTCCACCTGTCCACCCCAGGGGGAATATGTGTGGGAATGTGCATGCCAACCCCATTCCACATGCAATATGAACAGCATGCTACATGAAAAGCAGTCATGCACACATCTTTTTGCATACAAGCAGGCCCCTGCATACACCCCCAACCATACACCCCCCGCCATAAACCCCCCACCATACACACCCCACAATACACACCCCACCACACATACCGCCACAATGTTATTTTATTTGCATATGCATCCCCTAGTAAAGCCATAGCGCCCTGCTTGGTCATGTAACTCAAGTACAAAGCCCCATTGGGATCTGTGAGACGTACATACAAGTGTATGTTGCATTTGCATTGTACTTGAGTTGTACTTGAGTCAACCACCATCATCATCACCATCATCACCATCATCATCACCATCATCATCATCACCACCATCATGACCACCACCACCACCACCATAATTCTGTTCCTCTGCATGCCACACAAACAACTCCTCCCGCATACTATCCCAATAAACAAACATGTACACCCCAAAATATATATACCTCCATTGTATCCTTCTATTCGCATGCTATGGGTAACACTCCCTCCAGTCACTGCATTGACGGTGCGCTGAAATAAACCCGCTGCTGGCAAGTCATTCACCGTCATGGAGTGCTGCAAGTTTACCCAGCCCATTTTATGCAAGTGAGGGGCAATATAGCATATCTGTGGAGAGAGGGGGAGTGCTGTGCGTCTGAGTGCTGTGTATCTGAGTGCTGTGTATGTATGCTGTGTATCTGAGTGCTGTGTATGTATGCTGTGTATCTGTGATGTGTATGTGCAATAGCAAAATTGCTGAGCATCTTTTTTTCTTTCTTTTCCACACGCATCATTGTGTATGGTAAAATGTGCATGTTTACGCACACCTCGTACACCACATGCAATGTGCTGCCAACCCCACCATGCACACCATCACACGTACCGCAGGACCATAGCCCATCACTGAACTCAGGTCATCGTACTGATTGGAACTACCCAAAATACGACTGTGACCAGCACCCAATGTATGTCCAATTTCATGGATGGTTAGAGACGGATCCAATATCCTGTGTGCGGGAAACAAGTGTGGGTGCATGGAAACAATAGGTATCAATGATTGATTCATGGAAATACCATGGAAATATGGTTGTATGCAACACATTATGGTGACAACATGCCAACACATGCCAACGTACCCTTCTCCCATGTATTGTGTCCAACAATCCAGACCTCCACCTTCTCCACGACACGCCTGTGAGACGTGCAAGACAAATTCATATGCATTCATTCAATGTTGATCCCACCCTTCATGTGCTGAATACACCCCACCCACACACCATGGCTGCCCACCCCTCCCAGCACCCCTCCTGGCGGGGCAATGACCATGCAAATGACACGACTGTAAAGTCGGCAGTGTTGATACCAAACTGAGTGCGCACTGTCTGCTTGGCTTGGTCCATCCATGCCGACACATCCGCCCATTGGGGGCATGTGACGTTGGTGGTCCCCATGTCAATCGGTCCCACATACTGCGAAGCAGAGTCAATCCACACTTTGCCATACGAACATGCAGATAAAACATTGTTTGTGGTCGCAAATGTGTTGATTTGAGACTGCTTTGACGGTGATGCGACAGGAGGATTGGTGGTGAATTGCCCAATAATGTGCAGCACCTTGTATGCGCCCTGAAACGGTGCCGTCCTGTGTTACATATGAGGGAGTAAGGGTGTAAGGGTGAGCAGCACACACACCCTCCCTCCATCATTGCGTACAGGAAGGATTGTTGTTGGTTGGGCAGGCGGAGTGGCCTTATGAAGCGCAATGATGGGACTCGCAGCGTTTGTTGTGGGGTGAGTACAGCATTGCTTATGGTCACAGGCACACCTGTGTAGGTATATCAGCATGTGTGGGGCTCACAATAGCACAATAGCATACTTGAGGCACAATCAACCCTTATCACCTGCATAATAGCTAGTGGCCGACATGTTGGTAACCCTTTGCTCAAACACAAGCTGGGTAGTCTTGCCATTGCGCAAAGTATCAGATGTAAACAAAAGTATAACGTTTTCGTCGCGATACGTGGCCACCAGCGAGCCCGTGTAATTTGATGCCAAGGATCCCCGTGTCCCGAGGGACAAGAGCAGGAAGACGTACACCCACGGCGGTGGTTTCTTCATGGTTCTGGACGAGAGAATGGATGCATTTTTCGATAAATTCGCGACTGATTCGTAAATCACAAAATGACTGCAGAAACAGTAATTGCAAATCAGTCTCCTGTTACATAAGCGATGAAACGGGGATGCACATGCAAAAGCAGGGCAACAAGTTGATTAATGTTGATATATCAGGTGGATGTTGTTCCAAATTAACAACAAGAAACGAATGCCTGCCTGCCTATCTATGTGGTAATTGTCATGTACATAAAAACATGCAAGAACGCAGCAAGCACAGGATCACACACACAGCATGTGCATGTTGCTAAAAGGGGCCACCGACCAAATACTCCTAGGCAATTTATGGTGTCATAATGATGTTGGATGTCAGTAAAGGTTGGATGTCAGTATAAGGTTGAGGGTCAGTAATGGTCGTCAGCAAAAATGGATATACACAGTGTACACCTTGTCTATCGCCTCTGTTTTCCAGACCTCTCACACACGCTGCATGGTCCGCACTACATCTGTGCCATCTGATCGCAGCGCTGCCAAATTTGTTCGTGCAACATCACTCAGCATCGTCAAGGCGTTGGCTTGTCGGCGGACAACTGGGGCTGGTACAGTCATTGCTGTGGAATGGAGGGGTGAACATGTGTGTGTATTACAAACACAGGGAACATGCATGTATACAAACCCAGTGTGTACATCATTGCACATCACCCCCACCCCCCACATACTTGGTGCAGCACCGCCAATGCAAATCCTGAGCGAATCCACTTGCTTGCTGAGGGCGTTCAAGCTGCCCAAATACCCGCTACACCGGCGCCCATTGCCGTTGCAAAATGCAGTTGGATTGGCTGGAAAGTTGATTCGCTGGTTGGTCCCCAAGTAATTGATGTCGGCCGAGACACGTGCGAGGTAGGTGCCCGTGATTTGCGCACAGTTGTCGATGTTGTCCGAGCACTCGACTGTCAATTGCAATGAAGATGCCTTGTTTGCCCATCCCTGTTGTTGTTGATGATGGTGTTGGGTGTGTTGCAAGTATCCAAGAACGACAACCAACACAACAAGCACACCACCACCACCACCACCACATACCCAAATACTCAAATTGGGCACGCCCCAGCAGGTGCCAGGGGTGGTTGGGTCCCAGTCTGCTTGCAATGTGATGCGTTGTCCCGTAAAGCGCTCACTGGAAAACAATACCATGGACAGTGTGGCCTTTTTCTTGGGACTCTTGGGGGAAGGGGAGGGCACTGGTGGCTTTGGAGATGATGGAACTGGGCTGGCTGGTCTGGGAGAGGGCAGCGAGGGCGAAGGTTGTGGTGGTGGCTGTGGAGGGGAGGGGACCGCGTTCCAGTTGCACGAGCTTGCAGCGGATGCGTATCGGCAGATTTGCACGACCGCAGAGGCGCCGTTGTTGGACACTTGGCGCACAGCCACGGTCAGGTCTGGCAGGTCGACTATGGTGCTGTCCGCCATGGAGGACACATAGGCGGGGATTTTGTCCCACGAGAAGAAACTGACACCCGCCCATCGATAGACGGCCGTCTTGAGGCTGTAGGTGATGCCAAAGTTGCTGTAGCCAGCTTCTTGAAGCAAGAATTGGAGGAATACATTGTCCACTGTTGGTGGGGTGAGGGAGGGTGAGAGGGGATACTGCGCGCCCACACTGCTAAACACCTCCACCCATACCTCCACTGTTCCATGACTTGACATTGACGAGCACGCCCGTGTTGATTGGTGATGCATTTATGCGAGATGGTGCAGAAATCGTCCGCGAGAGCACCCCGCCCACTGGGAGGTTGTTTGCGCCGACGACGCTTGGGGCTTGCCACCCGAGCTGGTATGAATGGGGTGCATTGTAGCAGCCAAAGTTTCCACCACCCATAGGGTCTGTCTGGTCACTGTATTCATTGGAGTTGCCCCAGATACGTGCATGTGACAACCCTGCATGGTTTTTTTGGGGGGGTGGTTGTTGGCGGGGAGTTGGTGGCACTGCGTCAACACCCATATTTTTTGCATTGGTTCCAGCTCAACCAGGCTCAACCAGGCTCAAACAACCAACAACCAACATGCCACAACCAACAACCAACAACAACAAGCCACACACCAATATTATGGCCGGTCTCATGCATCAGGATGCGGTTGTCCGCCGAGTATGGCGCCATGTACATTGCCCAGCAGGGGGTCCCGCCATTGGAGTTGTTATAGCAAGACACATAGGCCAAGCCAGCCCAGCCGCAGGTGCGCTGGATTTCTTGTGGCCATGTAAAGGCATGGTAGGGGTAGTCGGCAGGGTTGATCCCCTGAGCGCGGGCATAGTCGAGGGCGGTGCTCATCCATGTGTTGAACAGGGCATCAGATGGGCATACGCTAAAGTTGGTGGTCGGCAACTCCACGGGGCCCACCACCTTGGACGAGGTGTCGAATGTCAAAAAGTTGTTGGAGCACTGGGACCACATGGAGGCCAGGTTGCTGTAGGCGGTCTGTTGCTGCTGGACTGTCACGCCACCATCCACAGTATTGGGGAAGCGGGCGAGGACGTGGAGCACCTTGAAGCTGCGTAGTGGGCCACCAAGGTTGCCTTGCGATGTGGATGGATTGCTGAGGATGATAATGTCCTTGAACGAATTTAGACTGATTCGGGTCTTGTCGGCGTTGTATGTGCCCTTGAATGTGACAGCAACACCTGTCACAAGGGGGGTTTGTGTGAAGGGTTGTATACATGGTCCCAAGGCGACATGCCTGGGTGCGAAATCGCGTTTACTTCTGCAAGACTCAACTTGACGACAACCACCATAGGTATTTCTAATCAATACAATCACCCCTTTTCATGGAAATAGCCCGCATACCGGTATAAAAAGACGACGGTGGCCCGGCTGCAGGCATGTCCGGTACGTCAAGCACAACACGCGTCGCTGATTGCTCTCCCTCGTAAAAATCAAGTGCATAGGCATGATCCTTGCCCTTGTGTACCAATCGCACTGCAATATTTCCGGTGAATGATTGGGGTGTCTGCAGAAGCATGCGTGCATCAGCACCGGCACATGTGATGGCGACGAGCGCCAGTAGTAATAATCGCATTGTGTGGGCGTGGGGTATTATTTAGGAAGTTGGTTGTCGATTGGAATATGATTGATGGGGTTTCTGGTGCAATAAATAGAAATGTACGAGGAGATCGTCGATGCAACAAGCGCTGGTTCGTTTCGTCCAGGGAGATGCGGGGAGACACATATGGGCAGCAGGGAGGTTTTTACGATGATTGACTTGGTGGAGACCACGTCTAAATTGTGATTTTACAAAATTGTATAGATTTCTAGCTTCTGGTGAGTATGTCGTCTACCCAACGCACGGGTTGCTTGGGCCCCCCTTCTCTCTGCCACCAGCTCGCATGGCGTGCACTGGCGTACGCACGCCTTGGCAGCATCACATCAGGGTGCGCCCCGCCTGATGATGCACTTCGGGGGACAACATTTTTGTGTGTGCTGTGTGTGCCACTGCTGTGTGTGCCACTGGTGGAGCTACTCACCAGGTCATCAAATGTGCTCTTGTTGCTGGCATACCGCTCTGCCTCACACAGCATACCCCGTAGGAGACACAACCTACGTAGGTGTTGTTATTGTTGTTGTATCATATAGAGTGTTTTTTGTGTGTGTATTGCGTGTACACATTTTGACATGTACATTTCATGACACAACACCCACCCTCCACATACCGTGACGCGTCTGACAGTGGCACTCCTGTGCTATCCTGTGTGCTATCCCCTTCAACAAGTGCATACACATCCCCAAAGAGCTCTTTGCGGTTGATGGCAATTGTATTCAAGTGCTTGTACTGCAGGAATGTGGGGTATGCCTGTGGGTTGACCAGCATATGACCCCTGTGTGGTTGTGGTGTATGTTGTGGTGTATTTTCCTGCAATAGTATTCTGTAACATGTATGTTGTGTGCAAATTCCTGCATAGCGTTGAGTAGCCCGTCCTCACACACACACCAACTGTTCGTACCGTGTTGCAGCACTCTTGTGTGCAATGACCATGGGTGCTAGTTCACTTGCCTTTTTATTTAATGTTGTCAAATGATGTCCTGTGAAATACAGCAATAATGGTGTCATGTGAAACACAGCAATAATGGTGTCATGTGAAGTTCAGCAATAATGGTGTCATGTGTATTGACCTTACTTGGTTGGTATGTGATATTGCTATGTGGCATTGTCAGTACAACAAACAGCACACAGCACACACCACACAGCATCATGCAATCACCATACCAGTATGGTACAAGGTAGCAGCATCTACAAGGGTTGTATAATACGCCCAATTCTCTGAAAACAATTGATGGGAACGGAGCTGTGCTTCAATTGGCACCCCGCGTAACTCTCTAAAAAACCTGTATGGTGTTTTTTTGGTGTGGTATTGTGTTGGTGTGGTATTGTGTTGGTGTGGTACGTATTGTGTTGGTATTGCATTGGTGTGTACACCAATCATTCACAAATACCCACACTCCAGTATGTGTGTAACAACCCCCTGCACCCCCTACCTCCACAAGCCACGGGCAACAGCCAGCCCTGGGTCACATGTGCAACCTACTATTTCAATTCTATAGGGCCACCTGGGGCCACTGCTGCGGCTGCATTGGGGTACTGCATCAGGGCTACACCGCTCCCAATACCTGATACATTGGGGGGGGGTACAGTGTATGAATAGAGGGTGTGTAGAGTATGTATACAAGGCGTGTACAGTACGTATACAAGGTATGTACGACACCTCGACACACCATTCCACCACACATCCCCTATGACATACCCCCCCCCCCCGACACACCCTTGACACACATACCCCTTGACATACCCCCCCTTGACACACATACCGTTCCACCACTCGTCCCTGTGTGTCCCTATGGTACCCCGGCCCCCTCTTGTAGAAATGCTCATGATCTCGTACCATGGCAATGGTCTGCTCTACAAATGGCCGCCACATCATGGTACCATCAAAGACAATGTCACGCTGCTGGTTGACTGCTTCCACAAGCACTTTTTCTGCTGTCTGTGTTTGTTTGTATATATGTATGTACGTACGTATGTATGTACGTATGTTTGTTTGTGTGTGTGTATGTGTGCGTACAGTATGTTGTATATGTTGTATATATAGCAGATGTTAAGCGCATCCTCTTCATATGTTGTGTGCATCCTCTTTTTATATTGTGTACATTGCTCTTACGTATATTGTATACATCTTCTGTATACATCCGCACCTCTGTGGAGTACTCATGCACCATCTGTGCAATAGATGGATCACCAGGAAAACGACGCCTCAGCTCATGAAACACAGCATCCTGACTCTTAATTGCATCAGCCTCCACTATTACAGGATGCCGCACCTTGCTCCAAAACACATCTGCACCAATCAATTGACGAACAGAGCTCTTTCCTGCTGCCATGCCACCACCCAGGAGGAGCAGGACGGGCTGTCGGGTGGTTGGGGGTGAGGAGGTGATGCCGGAGTCATTGGCGTGCTGTAAATCCTGTGTGATGGTATCATGTGGGGTATTATGTGTGGTGTGTGTATGTGTGGTGGTGGGGGTGTGTATGGTGGTGGGGGTGGTATGCTTGTGGTTTTTAACACATTGGTACATGTAAACATATTGGTACAACATATATACACATTGGTGTGTATAACACACTGACCATTGGCCATATGTATTCACACACACACCCACACCTCAAAACACACCCACCTCAAAAATCTCCCCCATGGTCTTAAAATGCTGTGCTCTTAACAAACGCAAGGCCACTGCTTTGTTTGCTGCACGCCTTGCTCGTTGCCACAGTGCACGTGCGTTAATGGGTGGTTTGCTTGATGTTTGGATTGATGTCTCTGATGGTGTAGATGATGCTGTGGGGCTCCTGTGTGTATGTATTGTGTGTATACTGTGTGTGTACTGTGTGTATATTGTATACTGTGTATGCTGTCTTTGTCGAACAGTTGCACACAAGTCGCACATAACGACAACACCGCCACCACATGCAAGAATCCCTGCATGAACACCAGTCATTCTTCTCCCCCACTACCCACCCACACCCTACCCACACCCACACCTACCCGCCATCCACGCTATCTGACGCAGCAACAGACCCCCTGCTGTCCCCCTCCTCCCCCTCATCCGCCATTGATGGCATGCTCGACACACGGTGCCCATTGCGTTCCCCTCTGCTGCGTTTTGTATGCACTGACAGTCGGGTGCTAAACTGGGGGTTGCTTCCAAATGAACCTGATGATCGTGAGAGCAATGGTGTGTTTCCATTGGGAAGGGTGCTGTGTGCTGTTCCTGCTGTCGAGAGGGTGCTGTGTGCTGTGCCTGCTGTGGAGGATCTGGTGGTGGATTCATCTAGAGACAATCTTCTATGGGAGGTTTGATGTGCATGGTTGGTCTGTGTTGGCGTTGCTGTGTTCTGTGTTGGCGTTGCTGTGTTCTGTGCTGGCGTTGCTGTGTTCTGTGCTGGCGTTGCTGTGTTCTGTGATGCTGCTGCTGGGTGGGTTATGCTGGTGGCATGTGATGGGGTGGCATGTCCCCCATCTCCCAGTTCTTCTTTCCTCTCACCCACACTTGAGGTCACATGCTTATTGCCATTGTGCTGCACAGCATCATCACTACCCATTCTGTCATCCTTCCCCATTCTGTCATCTGTACGCACAGCACCCTCAAAGGGCCTGCGTGAGAGTATACAAGCAGGCCCCTCCCACCGAACTGCCCCTCGATTTGCTTCCGCCATTTCCTGCAGCCGGTCCCAATTGCAACTAAGGTATTCCTGCAGTAGCCCTTCATACTCGAGGAGGAGGAGTGATAGCATGTGCCGGCGGCGGTGTGTGGCTGGTTCTAGGGCGTGGTGGGTTGTGGCGGGGTCGGGTGTGAGGGCTTGTAGGGGGCACATACCACCAGAGGTAGTGGGGTTGGGCTGCTGCCTGTGTCGAGTGTGTACATGTGTGTGCAGTAAACATGTGTGTGGATGTGGGGGAAAAAACACCCCCCACCACACACACAAAAACCTTACCCTGTTGCACCATCCCCATCCCCAGCAACAACCCCACATGGTGCAACTGCAGCCATGCGAAGCAGACACAAGTTGTCCAAGCCAAAGGTCGTTATGCAATCGACGATGCTGGATGCCTGGGCACGCAGGTAGGCATCCCCAATGGTGCGCAATGCTTCTGCAACAATGGGGTAGCTCGCGAGCTGGGTGCCATCCGTATCACCCAATATGCGCTGGGTTGCATAGACGCCAAAGCTGGGGACCTGCTGGGCGTCACAGAGCATGGAGAGGAATGGCTCAGGTGGGAGGCCGGGGATGTGATGTGATGAGGGTGCATGTGGAGGCGCATGTGGGGTTGAGTGTGTCTTGACGGGAAGGAGCTGTGGCGGACATGGTGAAGTGTGGCTGGGGAGGCGTGTGGTGTTTGTACTTTGCACCACACACACCAACTACCTGTGCTTCAAATGGCGATGGGTCGCTGTTGTGCTGGAAACTGTTGGGATCGTGATCGTTGATTTTGCTGGGTTGCTTTGATTCTGATTTTGATTCCTGTGCGTTTCTGTGTGTCCCCAATGGTGGGGGGTTGTTGTGAGGTTGTGATCGTGTTGTCAACCCCAACTGTATTATTGCTCACCTGTGAAACCACCACCAACTGCCAGCCAGCGCAACTATCCCTATCGCTGGCAGCATTGTTGTTCCAACAACATGACATATGGTTGTTGGTTTGCTGCAGAGAGAAACTATATAATTGATGCCAGATAATAAACGACAATCCTGCACATGAATCACCACAGAGTGATAGACACCATCACACGAGCCCACTCACCCCCACACAATTGCACACTGACTATATCCTCTTCAGTGATGTTGATCATGATCAACACTGTTGACGGTCAACGTTTTTCCGATCCGCACCAAACTACCACTAGCTACTACCACCAAGTATTGCATGCATAATCAAGCTGGTGTCACCGAGCACACGCGCACGCGAACCTGTCCCATCTGAAATTTAAAACACACATCGCGCCGAGCCCATGCGCGTCGAGCAACTGCCACATGTCCAGCATCAACAGGTAGTTTGTTGTATATGGAGGTTGGGGGTTGGGGGATTGTTATGCTATTGGCTGTCTACGCATTGCAAACTAGCCACGCTTCCCCGCCCACGAAAAGCCACCATGCTTGGACGAGGGTTGTGGGAGTGCAGTTGTTGAGGAGGCATGCATACATCACATGGGGTTGTGGTGGAGGTTGACTTTGAGGTGATGATGATCATCCTCTCTAATCCTCTCGCCCCTCGCAGGCACCAGCAGGAGCATCTCGTAGGGAATGGTCTGAGCAAGAGGCACATGCATTTCATCAGGCATTCCTAGATCATGGCGCCAATTGGCATGTGGTATGTGGTGTGTGGTCTGGACAGCCATCATCACGGTGTGTACAATGCACAACAACATCCCTCAACACCAGGTGGCATCAAATGTCGGCCCAACATGCCGCGCAAGCGACTGTGCCCTGCTCTTTGAGCAGCACCGCATGTTTTTGAGCCTCCCTCCACATACCCAACACCCACAAGCATTTGCCGCCATGGTGCTCGACCATCAACGTGCACTCGTCTCTGTGGTATGATCACATGCATGTGCAACACCACCATGCTGCCGATTCCAAAATGCACACCATCCCTCCCAGGTGCCATCCCCCCCTTCCCACCAGCCACCCCGAGCAGCAACCCACTCGCCCCTCTCTGATCACACCCATCCCGGCCTCACGGCCCATCGTGCCCGCCGCACCCCACGTCGCACCCCTCGTACCGCAGAGAAGCTGCGCAAGGCCACTGCTGAGCTCGTTGCACGCACCACTGGGGGTGCAATCCCCATCCCCGTGCTCGTCACAGATCCCATGGACACTGCAGATGCACTGTTGTCCCTTGCCCATGTTGCCACCACCCAAGTCACAACCACCCATGTCACAACCACCAATGTCACCTCTACACATGATACACCACCCTTGTATGAGGGAATGAGTGGGTCTGTGGTCCCTACCCCTGACGCTGCCATGGCATTTCCACCACGTAGGGGACAGCATGGCTCGACATCATCAGATTCTCCTCTTCCCATGGTGGCATCCCCCATAGTGGCATCCCCATCGTCCCTCACACCACGAGGTCATCCTGGAGCAACAAAAGTGCCTGCCGTTGTGCAGCAGTCACCATCAACACCGGCATCCACGCATGGTCACGCATCTGATCATTCCCATGGGATGGATGGCAGCAACGGTGGCGGATCCATGTTGTTGCAAGAAGGCACAACGCAGCGCACCCCATCAAGTGGTGGAGGAGACAGTTGGATGCCCACCATCCCACCATCCCATCCCGCCCATGCATCACGCATCCCACCAAGCAGCAACACCACACCAGCACGCCACCCTCTTCACCGCTGCCGTACTCGAAAGCCACTGCCAGAAAAACTACCACCTCGCCTCACACCAGCAACGTCCTTGTTTATCCGACGTGCATCCTACCTCAACATGTCTGCGAGCACAGTACTCAGCATGGGGCTCACCCCCGCCCAGGTGCTCTCCTCCCCGCAGCTCATGCAGCCCCCCCCCACACATGAGGAGGCACCCCCTGCTCGTATGCTGCGCCATGCACTGAGCACGCGTGTACGACGGTGGTGTTTGTATGAGTTTGTGACGAGTGCGATTGACCGACCTTGGTTTATGCAGCAGCCCAACATGCAGGTGGGTGGGGTGGGGTGGGGTGGGGTAGGGGAGAGTGTATGTGTGGAAGAAAGAGAAAGTGTGTGTTGTGTGTTGTTCCCAATCATCACCCTCACCAATCATCACCCTCAACCAATCCTTTCATCACAGGCGTTGCTCGATGCCCTCCACCTCCCCTCCCTCACCCACATGCGCCGCACCGACTGGCAAACCCTGCGCAGGGCCCTCGGCCGGCCCCGCCGTCTCTCCCTTGCGTTTCTGAAGCAACAGCGGGCCCGTCTGACAGCATGGCGCAACCAGTGTAGGGAGGCGTACCGGGCCCTGGCAGGGGGGGGGCCGGTGGGGGGCCTGTCACAACTGCCGGCAGGGGTCCCCCCGCAGCTGGCTGTGGGGCAGCGGGTGAGTGCGCGGCACCCTGCGACTCGGCAGCTGCATGAGGGGGGGGTGTTGACTGTGGAAGGTGACAGTTATAGGTGTGTTATTGGTGTGATGTGTGGGTGATGTGTGTTTGATGAGTGTGTGCTGCATCTGTGATGTGCACGACTACCTAGTATACCCCACAACCCCAACACAACGCCCCCCTGTCCCCACCTCCCCTCTCCTTTCTCTCCCAATAACAAAACAACTCCCAATAACAAAACAACAGGGTCCAGTTTGACCGTACAGAGCTCAGTGTGGAGACTGTGTCGGATGTTGACCTCATGCCGGTCAACCCCTTGAAGAACCTGCCAGAATCAGCCACCACACCTACTGCCAGTGTGGGTGGTATGGGTGGTATGGGTGGCATGGTCATGAATGGGCATATGCATGATGGGGAGCGCTATTGGGGGAGGGACTGGGGGCCTGCACACAAGGTGTGCTGCTGCTCTGGGGGTGTAGGTGGTGGGTGTAGGGGTGCTTGTGCGGCACATGGTGTTGGAAAGGATAATGAAAAACACCAACCCCCCCCCCTTCCACCACACACAATACACGCAACACCCCCTTGTCAACACACCACCACCACCACCACCCACCTCCTCCCAGCGTGTGTGCCCCGATGTGCGAGCCCGTGTGGTGGAAGGCCTACTTGATGGTTTGACTGCAGTGGAGCGCAAGGCAACAGCAGTGTCACAGTTGCGTACCCTTAATGATCAAGTGTCTTCTGGGGTTGTGAATCCCCATCATGTGGACGCCAGTGGGTTTAAGCAAACATATGCACGCAGTGTGCTGGCTGCACAACAGGTAGGGAGTAGGGATGGGGAGGGAGGGATGGGGATTGCTGGGGGTGTGTAGGGTTGTGTGGGCATGTATCCATACCGTGTTGTGTTTACTGTGAGTTGAGAGATATTGTGAGGTGAGAGATATTGTGAGGTGAGAGATACCCCACAATACACACATACACACACACACACAGGCGGATCGTGCACTTGTCACTAGTATGACACACCTTGACAACACCCTCAAGACCCTGCACTGTATGTGCTGTACTGTACACAATATGCTTGCATGTATTTGTGTATTTGTGTCTCAACCCCCACTCACACCTCACCCACCACCCACACCTCACAACACACACCCACACCTCCCACAGCTGGTTCAGCAGGACTCTTCCATCGTGCCCGCCTTGCTGCCCACGAACACGTCACCACTGCCCTCTCCACGCGCACCCACACCGACCCGCGCCCCCCCCTCCCACCCGAAATACAACACCTCATGGAAACCTGCATGTCTGTGGTGGTTGCACTGCAAGCATTGTCGTCGACACATGAGCGAGTGGGTGTGGAGGATGTGGCGGTGGTACTTGAGGGGTTGATGGGGCAGCTACAGCCCAGGGGGCGGCTAGGCGTGGTCAAGCTGCAGGAGGTGCGGCAGAGTGTTGTGCAGCTGCAGCGGTGTATGGGTGGTGGGGGTGGTGGGGGTGGTGCGACTGCTGCGGTGGGGTGATGATGTGTTGTGGGTGATGTGGTGGATATGTATGTGGTTGGTTTGTACGTGGTTGATTGTATGTGGTATGTTGTGGTATTTTGTGTTGCGTGGGAATGAGCAATGACGAATATGATATAGTTTTGCAAATGGTGTGTGTGTGTTGTTTTTGTTGTGAGAGAAATGGGGATACGTATGAGTGGCGATGCAGAATCTATCATGAATTCATGTACGAGTGTGTTCATTTGGGTTACATTGTATGTGCTGCTTTACATAATGTTTGCTTTTGAGCTACTTATGTTCATTAACTATGTACATCTGTTGCTGCTGGTGATGGCAGCTGCCCGTGTGCAAGTGTTTTGGGTGTATGTATGTTTTTCCCCATCACTGCACGCTGTGCATGCTATGCTGAAACCAGACGGTTGCTGCTGCGGTGTGTTGTTGTGTGCAATTCCCAAAATTATTGTATTTTGTGTTGGATAGTGGATACTGATACTGTTGCAGAGTGGATACTGGTGCCTCTGCATCATGTATACTGCTACCGTTCATAGTGGATACTGGTGCCTCTGCATAGTGAATAGGTATACCATGCCACCACATACATTGCAGCTGGTGCGTGTGCCAGTGGTAGCGTACATGGGGAGTGTTTTCTTGAAGGTGTATATGTGTGTGTTTTCCTGCGTGGTATTTACATCCATACATTCAAAAATGATTTGATGATGATATTATACGAAACTATCCAGCATGCCCCTTACTATATGTATACAAGCATGCATGTACAAGCATGCACACAAATCCACACACATGTGTAATGCGCCAATATACAACAACAATACGATCAACACATCACCAACGTCCACCACGTTTAACATCAAAGCTATCGTACTCGAGCGCAACCACATGTCGCTCACCACTGATCACACAACGTTCTATCACACTCATGGGAGACCCTGTGTGGCGCAACCAGCTCTGCATGGAGCGCACCTTGTCCTCTATGCCCTGTATTTCACCCTTGACAGTGCCATAGGTTGTGTTGGCTACCCACCCCACGACACCGTTGCTACGAGCAGCATCTACAGTGTGTGCCCGGAAAAACACGCCCTGCACCTGGGGGTAATAGTGGTGGTGGTATGAGGAGGCAATGTTCACATTCCTAAGGGAAGTATGCAAATGAGGTCGCCCATACACACCTTTCCAAAGACTTCGTATTCGCATGCAAGCAATGCCATGCACTGCACTGGCTGTGTATTTATTCTGCTTGCTTGATATCGCCTTGATCTCCTTGATAGAAATGCGCTATTCCTGGACCACTGGATCTTGCAGGCAACGCTGTACATGAGGAGCATGCAATGAGGAGGTGTTTTGTGAAATGTGCCATAGCGTTGGCGGGTTGAAAATGAATTACAACTATTTCAGAGTACAAACGTGTGAAACCAACCTGCACCCAACACATACATTTTGTTTGTTTGAACCCAACCACCACCATCACAGCCCGAGAACCCAACGACATTTCCAATTCCAATAGAACACGATTGCGACAAAACCGCGGTGTTTCAACCCAGCACGTATACCAACGCATTCATCAACATCCATGGACCTCGAGGAGGACATTGGCGCACCCTCGCTTGCACCATCCCTTGTAACATCGCCAGACAGCAGCACCCAACGACCTGGTTTGCAAACGGGCGATGTTGTCACGCTCCATTCCCAATCAGGGATGCCCTTGGTTGTTGTTGCAGTGGAGGATGATGATGGACAATCGCTGTGGGCACTGGCTTCCCATCGTGATGGTGGGCAAGCGACCGCCCTCCATGTGGTGCAACAGGTGTGTGGGTAAACACATCCCAGGGTACACACACATGTCACTCACCAAAACACCCTCACATAGGGTACCCACTATGGCTTTTGTGCCCCCAGCGCGCAGCATCGCTTTTTGGCCGTCCGCCGCAGGGGCTCCCATCGCCTCATCTTTGCCTCCTCTCAAATCCACAGCGCAGAACAATGGCTCCTCCTCCAGCCAGACACCCTGTGCAACCCCTGGAACTCAACCACCCTCATCTTGCAAAACCGGAAAATGCCCCAGGTGGTGTTGCATCTGATGGCTCATCGTGTGGGCATGCTGCAACCAGCACAGCAACACGCGTTGCAACTGCATGCAGAGGGTGTGCATACGATTCAACAACATGGTGACACTAGTGGTGTCGTCAGTAGTACTCAGGTACAGCATGAAATTGTGGAACATGAAGAGTTGGAAAAAATGCGAGGTGTGTTGGTCCATGAGTGGCTCCAATTTGTCAACACGGAAAAGAAACGACGCAAGGAACTGGAACTGAAATTGCTAGCACTGCATGGGGATGTGGAGGCCACAAAGCAGTGGGCATTGCTGCAGCTGCAGGGGTTGAGGGATAACATGCAAGCTGAATTTGATGTGATTATTGACGTGGTGAACAGGTATGTGGTGAGGTGGGGTGGTCAAGGAGGGGTGATGCGGTGGTCAAGGGGTGGGGGCATGCAGATGTAGGGATGATACGTGATATGTACACACACACGCGCACACACACACACAAACACACAAAGAAAAACACACCATGAGGACATGGATACGCACCATGTAGACACACCATGTAGACACACCATGTAGACACACCATGTAGACACACATTGTGTTGCAATCCCTCCTGTCGAGCATCCCAACCCCATCTACACACCCAATGTACACACCCCATGTACTACACAGGCGCAATGCACGTGTGATGGAGCTCAAGCAGTGGTTGCACAAGCGCCTGTTGTGGGGTGTGGCAGTGATGCAGCGACATAATGAGAGGGAGGTCAAGCGTGAGGTCATCCTGTGGTGGAGGTATATTGAGTAGTGTTCTTTCTTGGGCATGCATGCTTGTAATTATCTTGTTGCGATGCAGGTGGTCTTTGTAGGTGGTCTTTATATTGTTGTTGTCTGGTGGATTGTGTGCTGTGCATACATACATATGCACCGCACAAAGAGAGAGAAGAAGAGAAAGATGAGCGCCATTCATGCTCAAACCACCCATCCACCACCAATACACCACCCACAGAGAGGTTGCCCGCGAAAAGCACCAACAGCGCCACCTCCTCGAAACCATGTTTGTACAAGTACAACGCCGACGACTAGCCGCCGCCTTTGCCTCCTGGCGCAACCACACCACCGTCCTTGTCGACGCGCGCCAGGTTGCCCACCAACGCGCACATGCACGACGCACCAGCCTGCTGCGAGATGCTTTGTGGGGTTGGCGTGATGTAGTGGAGGACACACAGCAACAGAGGGCACTGCTGATGCGTGCAGTGCTTCGTATTGCTACGTGTCGGTTGCGGTGGGCATTTTCAGTGTGGAGGCAAGTGACTGATGAGGAAAAGGAGGACAAGTGGAGGGCAGGAGTTGAGCAAGAAGAAGCTCGTCGGTGGGAGGATGGATGCGTGGGCAAGATGCAGGTGTGTTGTTTGTTTGTTTGTGTGTGTGGTAGGGAGGGGAGGGGAGAGATCATGTTTATGGTGTAATGGTGTGAATGTAATGGTGTGTGTATGCTATATCCTATGCATCATATCCTACGTGCTGTATACCTTGGTCTCTTGCACATACACAATCCATGCTTCATACATCATACAACTTCATTGCACCTCTCAGCGTGTGCGCTTGAGGCATGTGCTGCGTGCATGGTGTACAGCAGCACAGCATCAGGTGTGGGTGCGTCAACAAGTGGGTGTGATGCAACAACGAGCGGCACATCGACGCCTGGTGGGAGCGTTTGAGGGTATGTGTGTGTATGTATGTGTGTGTGTGTGTATATGTGGTGTGGGGAGGGCATAAACCATGCATGTGTGTGGTGTGTGTGCATTATTGAGGTGTGTGCAAGCATGTTTACACGTATGTGTGCGCTCATGCACACAAATCCACCCCCCCCACAGGTTGGCAGCAGGTCTCTGCACACCAGCAGCACATACAGCAAGGGGTGCAAGCACTCATGCGCAACAGGATGACATACATGGTGGTTGGCGCTTTTGATAAGTGGAGAGCTGCTGTGGTGAGACGCAAAGAACAACATGAGGTGTGTGTGTGAGGTGTGTACGTGTGAGGTGTGTGTGTAAGTGTGAGGTGTATGTATGTAAATGTGAGGTGTGTGTGTATGTGCAAGGTGTATGTGTCTGTGTGTGTTGTACATCAGTGTGAATGGGGATGTCTCTACCCCTGTGTGTACTGTGGTGTATGCATACATTGCATAACCCCACCACATCCCTGCATATCAACACATTTTTTTATTTTTTTTTATTTACCACCCCGCACACAGGCTGCCCTCACATCCCATGCAGCCACCAAACAACAGCACCAACTGCGTGTTGTGGTCAATGCATGGTCTGCATGGACTATGCATAACCGACACATGCGTGTTGCTGCACAGCGTGTGGTGGATAAGGGCAATCGACAACGTCTCAAGGAAGCATTTGCTGTATGTGTGTTTGTATGCGTGGTTGTGGTGGTATACTGTTCTTCATGTACACATTCATTGACAAACACAACAGTATTGTACATATGCGCATGCCTTTACATACCAGTACATAACGTCTATACATACACCACCAAAAATGTCACCCGTGACATCCTGCCCCACCCACCCATCCCCAGGCATGGCATGAGCACACACAAGCAGCACACGCACGTCAGACATTGCTCACCCGCTGCATGTCAGACTGGGAGCAATCGTCTGTACGTGATGTGTTTGATGCCTGGCGGCAAGGGGTGCAGGTAGGTGTTGTGGTGGGTGTTGTGGTGTGTTGCATCACAGGGATTGGTTTTTCTGATTGAGAAAAGAAAAAGCAGGCTGCATGCTCCATGTGTGCAACCCATATACACACAACCCTCGTCATACACAACCCTCAGGTGCAACAACGGGAGCGCCACCTGTTGCACGTATTGGTGGAGCGTCGTGCCCACACCCTCATGTCACATGCACTGGGGGCATGGGTGGTGCATGTACAGCACACCAAGGCGTTACGAGTGGCACGAGAACGCCTGGAAAGGGCTACACAGCGACGGCTGCTTGCTCGGTGCTTTCGGGGGTACGTTATGGATGGGTGGTGGGGTGGATGGTGGGGTTGGGGGGGCACAGGGGGACATGGAGGGCCCTGTTGTGTGCTGTATTACATGTCAATGCACACATGATGCACATGCAACACCTATTGTGTGCCCATGACAATTGCAACACATCCGCAAACAAACAAACAAACACCCCCACACCCCCACAGGTGGTTGGCATTGCGGGATGATGCTGCCACCACACGCGCTGATCTGCGTCGATGCTTGCTCACCAAGCATGTGGCATTCCAAGCATTCAAGCGTTGGTACTGGGAATCATTCGAAGGGGATGTGCAGGTATCAGGAGGGGGATGTGTTGTACGTGTTGTATGCATGTGACCACCAAAAGGGGATTTGGCCAACGTCGCGATGGTGGGCTGGCACACGGTCTCACCCACATCACTTTCCACCCACAACACACAGGCTACGGTCTCAACATTGTTTGGTGTGGCAAACAAAGCAGCGCAATCTGATGCCCCCAGCGATGCGAGTGGGGATGTGCAATCCATCAGCGATGCAGAGCTTGATGCACTTTTAGCTGCTGCACCTGTAGATGTGGCCACCCTCACTGATGCCTATCAACACACAAAACACACACGCTTGTCCATCCACCCGGCTGATGGCAAGCTTGGGGGCAATCTCAAGGGGGGCATTGTCGACGGCCATCAACACACTTCTTGGAGCATCCCGAGCACTCCACCGGGTTTGCAAGCAACACAGCAAGACGTACAGCCAGGAACAACCACCACAACAGCACAGCCTTCCTACGTGCCATTGTCGACGGCATTGCTGCAGATGCACACACCTCCCCTGCATCTCCCTGGCCTGAGCCCTCCAGGAAGTGGGGGATCACCCACCCCAGCACCAATGGGCATGTCGATGATGTACAACTCTGGGGTGTACGTTGGCAGCAGTGGCGAGTCGGATGGGGAGGGTTCACCGTTGCGCATGCCATTGTCCAAAATGATGGTGGCTCCTGCCGTGGTTGATCGCACAGGTGTGTCGTTGCTTGGGGGGCCTATCATCAAAGCACCAGCAGGTCACTCTCCATGTCCCCACACAGCATCAGACACCTGCGGAGGACATAAGCCCTCCGAGGGGATGTAACACACCAAAACTAACCTTCCACGTCTGCACGTAATAGAGCACTTTTTTTTTGGACAATCGGCACTGTTACACATCGAGCACACATGTAAGGCATCGTGTACTCGTACCACACAACAATATACACACAGTACTGTACTATAGTGCCAGCCATCTTTGCGAACACTGCACGCTTTTCCCCCTCATCCCACTCCATCTGCACCCTGAATCCTCGTCGATCACCAGCGCAAACACAGTATCCCGGCGGCATGTAGGAAGCACACAGCCATGGCACCAATATTTCCATTACTTCGCATCACATAGGTCCACGGTATCCACGCATCAATCCGCCACTATGCTGCAGCACACTTACCGAGTGGTCCCCAGCAGCCGTTGTGTTCACGTGGTGCAGTGTGGGGCGCTGACCGACCGAGCCTATTCGCACACAAAACCGCCGCAACACCCCGACTATGCACTGGGCTGGCCTACTGATTTTACCGAGCACTATATGCGTGGCATCCAGATTGGGAAGGGCGCGTATGGCTCTGTCTACGAAGCAACACCATTGAGGCACATTGGTGGGGAAGCGTCCCCCGTGGCGGTCAAGATCCTGTCAAAACAGGATGGCAGCGCTGCTGTGCTTCGTCGCCTTGCCCGCGAGGCCACTGCACTGGAGGCACTCGAGGATGTACCAGGGGTGGTCAAGTTACTGGGCAAGTACGAGGGCCCCACGTATGCCATGCTGGTCACGGAATTGATACACGGCGGCGACGTCCTCGCCCTGCGCAAGGCCCTCGGTGGGCGTTTAAAGGAGCTGCAGCTGGTATTCCTTGCACGGCAGATGCTCTGTGTGCTGGCGGGGATCCACGAGGCTGGGTGGGTGCATGGGGATTGCAAGCCGTCCAACTGGCTCGCACGCGCTGGGCTGAAAAAGCGACTGGTGCTCTTGGAGCAGGGCAAGCTTGATGCCTGTGTGTTTACGGTATGTTTTTATGGGTGATGGCTCCACTCGGGGGTGATGACCGTTATTTTATAGCATCATCATCATCATGAAATGCAATCCACACACAGGAGCCATGGATGTATGCCATTGACCTGGGCAGCAGCAGTCGACTACCAGCACATCCAGCACGGCTGCGACGGCGAACGGGCACTCCTGTGTACCAAGCACCAGAACTGATTCGGCGCGATTACGATGCTCGTGCAGATGTGTGGAGCATTGGCATGGTGCTGTACCAGCTGTGGGCAAAACGGCTACCATTTTGGCCAACACTCAAGGATGCACGACATGCAAGCGTGGAGGAGGTGCACCGTGCAGTACTCGAGGTGTGTTGATGATGGGGGGCCCATGATGCGCATGTGTGTTACAACAGGTTGCATATCATCCCCACCAACAACAGGGTCCACTGGAGTATGAGGGGGATCGCTGGCAGCGTGACATTTCACCTCAGGGATTGCGGTTTGTGCAATCCCTGCTGCAGCGGGATCCTGAGGCACGACCCACCGCAGCAGAGGCACTGCAGCATGCATGGTTGACAGATCTACAACCAATCAGGCCCCCATGCAAAAAGCCAGCGGTGAACTCACTAGTCACCTCACTAGAGACAGCTTCGCATCAGGGTGCATCAGGTGTTGTTGCTTCATCAACAACAACACGTGAGAATCACAGTGACGCTTCCAAGAAGGGTAAGACACGCAAGTCTGCATTCCGGCAGATGCAGATTACATGGTCATGGTCGTGATATATGCTGTGCGGATGTACATGCAGGCACACCAACATTTCAGATACGTGAGATTGTTGGCTGAATGATGTTGATACCTATTTGTTCAACCTAGGATTATTTACTGTTGTTGCTCTGTGTTATCAATGGCGCGCACTCAGCGTGTCACGTTCATGCTCGGGCATTGTGTTTTTGGGTTTTTGTTATGAAACACCACATCATAGTTCTGTTATTATAACAGGATATATATTCGTTTGTTTGTGTTTGTCCAAACATTAGGTAAACCAACAGAAAACCAACACCATCATCATATGGTCATGGCGAGTGCGTTGTTTCAGCAGTATGAAAACGATTACTGTGCCAAGGCAACAGATGTATCACGCAAGCTGCAGGGGTTGGCCCCATTGCCAGCAGGTGTGCAGCGAGGGACGTGTGAGAGTTTGTGTGTTGTAGGGGCATCACGTTCGTGCATGGGTTTCCATACAGAGCAACGGCGTGCAAAATTGAGAGAAATTGACCATGAAATCAAGGACGCAGAACGTGTGGTGCGTGGGGTTTTTGCATTCCCATCTGGTCCCGGCATCCTCTATACCCCCCAACTTCATACATACACCTCAGGTGCAACGCATGGACATGGAGGCGCGCAGCAGCAGTGGTGATGGTGCACGGGAGATGCTTACCAAGATCAAGGAATACAGAGCAGATATTGGCAAACTCAAGGAAGAGGCGCGTGCATTGGCATCCAATGCTGCTGCTGCTGCTGACCGTGCAGAGCTTGGGTTGGGCGATGATTACACATCCACCAGTGCGGGGCAGCGAGATCGGTTGCTAAAAACGACAGAACGTATGCAAATGACATCGGACAGGATCAAGCAGGGGCGCACACAGTTGCTGGAAACAGAGGTTGGTGATGATGGGTGCATTTGCGTATGTTGTTATTGTTGTAATATTGGTGGTGAGGGGGGGTATTGCAATGGTGGTGTGTGCACAGTCATGAGCCCGACACATCACCATACATCACTACCATCATATCGCCAACACACAGGAGCTGGGCGTGAGCATTTTGCAAGACCTGCATTCACAACGGCAGACCATTTTGCGGGCGCGGGACACATTGCATGAGGCTGACGACAACATTGCGCGTGCACGAAGGGTACTTGCAACCATGTCTCGACGATTGATGGCCAACAAGCTCATCATGTTTGGCATCATTGGCATGTTGGTCGCATCCATTATTCTCATCATGTATGTCAAGCTTGCCACATAAACAGGTGCTGAAAAAGATGTGAGGGAGCTGGTCATCAGAGTGGGAGAGCAAGGGGTGTGTGCTTTGGAGGGGTGCTTTTGTTGGTTTTTCTGGTTTGTTATTATTAACAGTGATTCTATTGTATCCCAACTGCTTGTAGAGTAACTGCTAGTAACTGCTCACAAGTGAACACCAATAGTGCTACATTTCCTGATGGTGGCTGCACAGTGAACGCCAACAGCCAGCCCCATTGACTGGGCGATCACATAAACACACGCATTGCACACACTAATACGATGACGACGTGATTGAGGCAGCAGTTTTCCAAATAGCTTGGTGATCTTGCTGCTGCACGCCTCTGATGCTGCACCCCTCCCTCTGTCTGCTGCCCACAAGCAGCCGTCTTTTGGACACCATGCGACACTGCATGCAACCACCTTTACATGGAGTGACCAACTTTCCGCAACGTGCCATGATGAGCACCCGCCCCTCCACATCGGTGCATTCATCCAACAGCAATCTTGCACCCCAGCAGCAGTACATGGTTGTGCAGCAGATTCCATCAAGGGAACATGGAAATGCTGCCCTGCAACAGCAACTTTGGCGCATGCAGCAGATGGTGGTGCAACAACCCCGAGATGATGCAAAGATTCAACAACCACTGCAACCACTGAGCCCCTTGGATGCTTCATTACTGACAGAGCTGGAGGGCAAAGAACGCCGGTGTGTTGGGATGTTGTATTGTGCGACCACTTGAATGTTTATTGACCACACACCTGGTTGTGTTGGTGGGGGACACTCTGCACACACACACACACACACACACGTACAGTGGCCATTGGAATGGCATTATCAAGTCACAGTGGCGTTATAGTGACGACGTATTGCGGCATCACATGTTGACCACAAGAGGGTTGACTGCATGTGCATCTGTGCTACCCAACCTCCCTCGAGAGGTGCGTTGTGTGGCAATGGTGTGTGTTTACGTCTCTCTCTCTCTGTGTGTGTGGATATAATCTGCTTTTATTGCCTGCACATCTGTATCCATGCATCCCCATCAACATCTTCCATGTGTGTGCACATCCCCGTGTACATCCCCTTCAACCCACCTCTACTCCACACAGGTGCTGCTTGCCATGCTACGTACACGCTTTGATGCTGCCATGTACACCTCCTTTGCACGCCAAGTACACAACCACCCCACCTGGGCGGCACTTGCCACACGCGTCCAGCTACGAGCGTTGGCACCCGGCTACGTGTATTCCTTTGCCAATAAACAACGATCACGTGTAAAAGTTGGCGTGACATCAGAGCCTATTGCACGCAAATCGTGGCATCGGCAGTGTTATGGGCCCTTTGTTGAGTATGATGTATGTTAGATGGGATGGGATTGGATGGGATTGGATGATGTGGTGTGTGTGATGGTGTGTGTGTGATGCTAGGCAGGCTATTGTGGTGCATGTACTCATGCTCTGATGTGTCCAACAATGTGTGTCAACAAACAGCATCACTGATGACAACAACACCTACAACAGACGTTGCTACCGACACCATGTATGCGCATCACGGAAGAGCTCGTGCACAAACACCTTGCACTGCAACCCTGGTGCAAAGCAGCTGAGCCACTCTCTTGCAAGCGCTGCAATGCCCATCATGGAGAGTGGTTTCGTGGTGCTGCAGCCAGACAGAGGCTCAAGGCAGTCGAGGTGCAACCTGTGATGGTGTTTTCCGTGCTGATCCTGCACAATGCCAGGCGAAAATGGTAGTATATTTTGTGAAAAACAGCTTGTAGCAATTTCGTGTACCAGTAGTAGCCGTTATTCAACACACACACGCTTGTAATCCACCTGCTGCGATATCCATCATCCTTTTGTGCAAGTTCTACGGCGATCTTCCTGTATTTCAACAGCAGCACGGTTTGCTCGCAGCCTAAACCTGATTTGCATAGCACTGCGCGTGTCGACACATCAATACAGCGCATGTACACTACATTTGGCCTTCTACCTGTGCCCGACATCCAGCGACATCTGTTGCTTGCATGACAAGCCCATCAACAAGCCCATCATCGCCGCAGCTGGATTTCGGTAATATAGATCACCTTATTGACAGCGTCATTAGCAGCGATGTCGTGGCAGCCACCAACCCAGTACTCTCTACACCACCATCAACAACCCTACCCACGGTGGACGTCCTCCACGCCCCCGCCCAGCAACCCGCACCCCTGCAGCCCATCACCCTGGCCCAGCTTGCCAGTGCCCTCCCCCATACCGTCCAATCCCTTGCTGCCCACCAGCAGCAGCAACAACAGGAACAAGCTGCAGTGCAACACGTGCTGCTCAACACCGTACACCAGCAGCAGCAGCTCCTCAAGCAACAGCAGGAGGCTGCCCAGGCCCTTACAGCAGCACTCGCAGCAGGGGGTGGGGTTTCCCAGCTGCTACAACATGAGCAGCAACACACACCATTCCTTCTTCAGACGACAAGCAGCACTGGTGTGAGTGCTGCTCCTTCACAGCAACTGCCACAGCAAGTGCCTGTGAGTGGTCCATACGCTGGTGTACAGGCTGCTCCATTGGTAGCAACAACAACAATACCAACAACAACAATACCAACAACAACAATACCAACAGCAATACCAACACATGTTCAAGCAGCAACACATGTGGGCCACCCACAAGCAGCAGCACCATTGGTGCCCCTGACGACGACGAGTGCGGCTGTTGGTGGGGGAGATGTGGTGGATGTGCTGCCGTCACTCCTGTCGCAGCGGCTGTCATCTGCTGCTACAACAGGGAGGGTAGCATCAGGTGTGTGTTTTGGTGTGTGTGTGTGTACACATGCGTTTGCACATGCACACGAGGGCCCCTGAAAGTTCCCAAAACACCAACATACAAAATCACCCACAAAACCCCCCCCACAGGGACCTCTTCTGCAACAAGCGTGGGCCCCTCCTCATGGACCACTGCAACACCAACCCCCTCCACCACCCAATCCACCGCCCTGCCCACCCCCTCCCCCTCCCACCACATGGTCAAACTCCTCGTCTGCCAGGGTGGTCAACTCCGGGACATGCGCTTGGTCAACGATGCCGTGAGTGACACCGGCAGCAACCCCACCGGGGCGTTGACCATGGGACCCCATGGGGGCCCATCCCCATGGGTGTATGAGGGGGGAGAGACGCGACTGGTGGCGGTACGTCGATATTGCAGTTACCGAGAGTTACTTGATGGGTTGACCAAGGTGGCGGTCAACGCGCCGACGTTGACCGTGCGATATGAGCTGCCGAGTGATCCGAGCGTGTTGGTGGATGTGGTGAATGATGATGATGTGGCGTTGATGTTTTCAGAGCTTGATGAGGTGGCAGCGGAGGTGGCGGCGGCTGCTGTGGCGCATGGACGACCGGTGGGTGTTATTGGGGGTGTTATTGGGAGTGTTGTGAATGGGTTTGTAGTGTCTGGTGTTGGTACATGGTGTGCATGCAATGGTATACACAAGAAAATACACAATGTATACACCACACATCTGCACACCACACACCACCATGCACCCGCCCCTCCCCCCACCCACTATCATCTGTACCCTCCCCCCCACCGCAGGGCACAATGCCCCCCCCACCCCGCCTCCCTCGCCTCAAGGTCTACTTGCAGTGTCCCTCAGGCAGCACCCCACCCCTCAGCAGTGCCGATGATGGGCTGCTGATGCGCATGTCACACCCGTCTACAAGCACTCCACCACGCCTGTCTAGTGACAGTGCTGATCATAGTATGCGTTTTGAGTGGGGGTGTGTTGCATGTGGGTGTTGATGAGTGTGTTGCATGATGATCCACACATACACCCTAGTGCATGTGCATGACATACCACAAACAACACCCTCCCTCTGTCCCCCCCCCACACCCTCCCTTCCCCCCCCCCGCACAGTGCGTCCCTCCAACTCACCACGTGGCACCAACCACACGCACACCAGCACCCACACCAACACCAACATGGTGCCCACAGTGGGGTCGCGTGTGGGGCGTCTCTTGGGGGTGAGTGATTCCGGGTGGGCACCCCTCCCTACCCCGGGAGGTGTTGCTGCTGCCCAACATGCTGGTGGTGGTGATATCGGGTTTGGTTTGGGTGGTGGTGGTGGTGGTGGTGTGGGTGGACAAGGGGTTACACAGCAGCAACAAGAACAACAACAGCAGAGTAGGAGGTCATCACCAATACAAAGCCACAGTGGTATGGCGTTGTATGGTTGTATGGTGTTGTAGGGTGGTGTGCTGTATGGTGTTGTAGGGTGGTGTGCTGTTTGTTGTTGGGGATATTGTGTGTTGCAGTGTGTACATGTGGGAAAGTATATGTGTGAGTACATGCATACACCACTCACACAGAGTGCATCCATATACACCTCATGTACCCCCCCCCCCCCCACACACACACAGTGAGTGATGAGGAATCAACAGACCCCTCTTCCTGGATCCCCCTTGTGCCCCCCCCGGCCCTCCGCCACTCCCCCCGCACCCCCCTGGAGGCTGAGCTGGCAGCCCTCGCGCAGCGCCTTGACATCATAGCACCAGAGGAGATAGAGGTGGTGCGACTGCTGGGGAGTGGCAGTTATGGGGAGGTGTATTTGGCCAAGTGGAATGAGAGTGACGTGGCTGTGAAATGCCTGAACGCAAGGTGTGTGGTGTGTGTGAAAGTGGGTGGTATGTTGGGTGTGGGTGGTACTTGGGTGGGTGGCATGTTTCCTTCACACCTATTGCTACGCTGCTATCACACCTATTGCTACACTCACAATTGTACCCACTGGTGGACACCCTCCTGCTGTACCCACTATACACCTCCTCCTCAACCTGCCTCTTATACATCACACAGCCTAGTCAATGGTGAAAGTGGGCACATGAGTCGCAAAGCGGTTGCTGAGCTCATCCGGGAAGCAGACACACTCGCAGCATTACGGCATCCTAATATTGGTGAGGGATTTGGGTGGAGTGTGTGTTTGTTTGTTTGTATGTATGTGTGTGTGTATCCTAATATTGGTGAGGCCTGAGGAGTGTGTGAGGTTGTGTGTGGTGTACATGTGTATGACCATTGTGTGTGGTTGTGTGCGCTACCTGACCTCATGTGTGGTTGTGTGTGCTACCTGACCTCATGCACCTGTTCTCCCCCCTCATCACTACTCCCCCTCATCACCCCCTAGTGTTTGTATATGGTCTTGTACTACCTGACTTCACAAGAGCTGATAGCCTAGATCATCATGAGGACCTCACAAGTGCTATTGCGAGGAGGGCAGATACCATGGCAGGTGCGGGAGGAAAAAATAAATTCGAGGGGAGGAAATAAATGCAGGGGGGGGGAATGAATGTGTGTATATGTGTGTCTCGAATGTGTGTGTGAATGTGTGTATATGTGTGTCTCGAATGTGTGTGTATACTGCGTGGGGAATGGGCGTGTGTGAAAACGTGTGTGTAGTGTACATGTGTGTGTGGAAATGGGTGGGTGTTGCTGCACAGCATCAACTGTCTCTACCTCACACACACACAAGCACCCTTTGTCTCCCTCCCTCCCTCTCTCTCCCTCCCTCTCTCTCCCTCTCTCTCTCACACACACCCTCAGTCACCCCCCTTATACACACACCTAGGTGTCATCAAGCCCCCAGCAATGGTGGTGGAGTACATGGGGGCCCGCAGCCTAAGGGGGTGCCTCAATCGCAACAGTGAGATGCTTACAACTATGGCACGTGTGATGATTGCACTGGATGTAGCCAAGGGGATGGAGTACCTGCATAACAAGTCTGTGGTGCACTTGGACCTGAAGAGTGGGAATGTATGTGTGAATAAGGGGGGGGGGGGATGGGGGGGGATGTGAAGAATGGGAATGTATGTGTAAAAGGGGGGGGGAGGGGGGGGGATGACGGGCTGGTTGAAATGAGAGTTGCTGTTGCTGTTGTTGTCACTGCTTGTTGTTGTTGTTATGGTGGTGGTGGTGTGTACATGAGGAGCATTATTGTGCATGCTATGTGCACCATTAGCAATGAGCATACCATGTACACCCCACACACCCCAGCCCCATCACACACTCCCTTCACAGGTGTTATTGGGTTTCAACAACAAGCGCCCCATAGCCAAAGTTGCAGATTTCGGACTCAGCAAGTCAAGACATGCCACTTTTTTGACCAACATGAGCAGTCAACGTGGTACACTGCCCTGGATCGCCCCTGAGATACTGCGCACACCCAACATGGTGACTGAAAAGGTGTGGGTGGGGGTGAGTGTAGGGTCTCTCTCTCTCACACACACGTAGACATACACACACACACACACACACACCACGCAGGCTGATGTGTTTTCATTTGGTATTATGCTGTGGGAGCTGTGGACCGGCAAGGTATGTCATTGTACTGTTACATGGCAATTCACACTGTGTCTTGACACTGCGCAACATCCCCCCGCATTTCACACACCGAGCAATAACACTCCCTCTCGTTTCATGTGCTGGAAAAAAAAGAAACCATCCACATGCAAACCATCCCCCCCACCCCCTACCACAGGAACCCTACACCGACATCAACTACCACGCCCTCCTCATGCAACTCGCCTCCAACCCCGACCTCCGGCCCCCCCTCCCCACGGGGCCCGACTGGCCAGACCCCCCTCCCCCACCCGAACCAGCCCCTGGGTGGCGTGTGTTGATGACGCGTTGCTGGGCAACAGATCCTGCTGCACGACCCACCTTTACAGAGGTTGTGCGGTCCCTCAAACACATGTCGTCTGCGTTGCGAAGGGCACGGGTCTGTGGGGGGGGTGGGGGGGTGGCAGGGCCTCCGGGGGGGGGATTGGTGAGTGCATTTGCGGGCAACGCGGGGGGTGTAGGGGGGGGTGTAGGGGGGCCTGTACGGGGACATGGAGGAGCAGCAGCAAAGCAACCTGCAGAAGCAGCAGCAAATGCACAAGCAGCACCGCCATATGCAGCAGCTCTAGCAGGAGGGGAGGCTGCCTCTGGTGCTGCAGCACCTGGTGTGGTGGGTGGTGCTACTACCAAGGAGGGGGAGGAGGAGGGGCAGAAGATTGAGGGAGAGCAGGTGCTATACCCAGTGACTACCCCATTTGAGCCATCACTGGGTGTGGAAACAGGGGCAATACCTCCCAGTGAGTGAAGGGCTGATATGACTGTGGATGGCTGTGCCTTCCCTGTGTTTTGGTGTATACAGCATGTCTCGTGCACATTGTACTGCATGTTACATGTGGTGCTACAAGGCGTGTAGCAAGGCGTGTAGCAAGGCAAGTTACAAGGCATGTTGCACGGCGTGAAATGTGTGCAAAAACCAACACACAAATATATACACACCAACACATGCGATGATGAAAAATAGTGGTGTATCATTAAACAACAACGATGATGATGGATTGGTTGTGTATTGCAGAGTGGTGTAGGATCACTAGTGCGTGTCATGGTGTGTAGTTGTAGGTGGTTTTTGTTTTTTATGTGCTGTGTATCCTATGCTGCAATATGCAACCAACATATAGAATCAACATGTAGACTCACAAACACCTCGTGCTATGTAACATCATGTCATGATGCACCCCCACCCCCACCATCTCCTGCTGCTGCTTCCCCTCCATTGTGTTCCCCACCATTCTGTTCCACTCCACTGTTTCTTCGAATGGTCAGCAGCAGCAGTTCATCTTGCTCGTTGGTCTTTCCTCCCCCATGTGGCTGCAGTGGCTGCTGCTGCACATCCAACCCCAGCTTCACACATGCTTCCCTGTATACGATTGGTTGTAGGTATGATTGGTTGCAGGTATGATTGGTTGTAGGTATGGTGGTGGTCATTGCATGTGGTTGTCGTTGACATTCCACAGCATAATAATAATAACAACAACAAGAACAACAACAAACACATACCGAAACAGCTCCAACGGCCCATCATGTGCCTCTTTCACCACCTTGCCCGCTTTTGAGTCGAAGTAAATGGCATGCCGCACCTGGTGTGCCATCAGCACAACCCCGTGCTCGCCCAACACTGCGTCAATGGCAGCTGCACATGGTTGAGCAGCATTGCTTGCATACACCACATCTGCTGCCAACACCAAATCGAATGCACGGCACAGGGTAGGGTCCCATGTATTGGGGGTGCTCCAGTCAAGGGCAACCGTGGTGCACTTTTCCACCACACGGTTGACTGCGATGGTCTTGCGCAGCAGTTTCAATACCTTTTTTTTCAGGGGATGTACGTGCATGTGCGTTGAGGGGTTGTTTCTCCGTCATACACCCCTCCTTGTGTACGTACAACCGCACAACCCACCTTGTCTTCGTAGTCAGATAACACCACATGCTCTGCGTGCTGTGTCGCAAGCAGGACGCCGGGGATGCCAGTGCCGGCTCCGAGTTCAATGCATCTTCCTGTATACTCTCGATGATGTGCAATCAAGTAATCAGCAAGGGCAAGGGACGCTGGCCAAACATCCAAGCCCAGCAAATCATCCGTCTGCTTGGCTGTTTGCTGTTTGGTGGTGTCGTCTGTGTCGAGCAGTGTGAGCGTCTTGCCAGAGGCAGGTTGTGGGGCCGCACGGCAACAGACATGGAGCGACACGTCTTGGAAACGAAACGTTTGGTAGCAGCTAGAATACATTGTTGTAAGGGAGTAGAGTGTTTTGGTGGGGGTGCTGTTGAGACCTAGGAAATTGTGTGCCTTGCATCACATCACGGATGGTTGATTGGTGCTATCATTGAGTGTTGTTATTATCATGGTCGTCTGAGCTAGCATTCAGATGTTGACTGTTTGTTATGATGGCCAAACGATATTGTATATGAATCAGAAACAGCAGAGCAATCAAAGCAACGAAGCAAGGAGGAGGAAAGTTCCCTCGTTTGACATAGTGCACAACATCGGCGTTGTCCTAGACAACTCCACACCATCACCACTGCATCACCCCATCCCCCCCCCTCTTCCCCCATCACCATCCCATCATCAACCCCGAACATAAAACCCCCAACACGTTGTCTAAATGCCAGCACGTCAAGCCTCTATGCAGCAGCAGCTGCTCCGTTCACGTTCCAGCACAGCCAGTACGAGGCTCTGCAGTGTCAATGCCACATACCAAGGCACCCCGGGGCAGTTACAAGTGACAGCAGACGGATCAGTACGCTTCACGCCCCTTGATGCCAACCGCAGCATGCCCAATGCATGCTGCTGTGTGGAAAATAGCATGGATGTACGTGGCGTGCTCTGTAGCAAATGCTGTTGGTCTACATCCATGCTGCGTTGTTGTCAACATGTTGTCCACTTGTCCACACGCATGCCCATGTGCCTCATTCAAATGTCCATATGTGTGCTGCATATACAGGAATGTGCTGCACAAGATGTGTTGGGTGCTACACATGATGGCAACAAGGTTGTTATATGGAACACACGACACAAGGCACAGGGACACAAAGCATTTCGGTATGTGCGTTTGTGTGTGTGTGTTTTGTAAGTGTGTGTGAATAATGGGTGTGCATGCATGTGTGCATCCATTGATATATCACAAAAAACTCCCTTCCCACACACCCTACACCCTACACCCACCTCACAACCTCATTCCACCCCACCACAACAACAGTCACGTGGTAAAAATGCGTCTGACCTGTACAAGCGAGTCAGATGCCAGCACAGTGGTCACAACAGTACAAGCAGCAGTACGATCACCTGACCTGCAGCACATGACTGTTGTTATCAACCCCAAGAGTGGCAGGGGCAAGTATGTGTGAGGGTGTTTGGGAGGGTCTGTGAGGGTGGGGTGGGGGCAAAAGAGACAGGTATTGTGTGAGCACACGGGGTGTAGCATGGGTGTACTTGCGCACACATGCACACATGAATGCACACATGGATACACACGTACACACACTCTCAAACACGTACACACATGGATATATACATGAATACACACTCTCAAACACACCCACAAACACACCACAACACAGCGCGGAACGTATATACACAAGTGAGATAGCCCCCCTGTTTGCAGCAGCAGGCATCAAACCCACAGTACTGCACACAGAGTATGCTGGGCACGCTGTGGAAATGGCCAAACACCTTGACTTGTCATGCGTAAGCGTGATTGCATGTGTTGGTATGTGTTATTGGTGGTAGTGGTGAAGGTGTGAGGTGTGGTATGAGGTGGTGTGCAGGTATTGTCAGAGGGTGTTGGAGCTGTCAGCTGGTACAACCATGCACACCATGCACACCACACAACCAGCACCCACACCACCCACTACTAGGTGGTGATGGCACTGTGCATGAGGTGCTCCAGGGTCTATTGGCACGCCCTGACTGGGCAACTGCAGTCAAAACCCCTCTTGCCCAGCTACCAGGGGGCTCCAGCAATGCCCTCTGTGCCAATGCAGGCTACTTTAACCCTGTTGCTGCTGTGCATGCGTTGCTTCGCATGCAGGTGGTGCCGCTGGATGTTATTGCGGTGCAGCAGCCGAGTAGTAGCAAGGTGTACTATAGTTTTTTGTCGTTGACGTATGGGATTATTGCGTGTATGGATGTGGGCACGGAGCCACTGAGGTGTGTGTGTGTGTGGGTGGGTGGGTGGGTGGGTGGGGTGGGTGTGCTGTATTTGGGGTGTATGTATGGTGCAACATATCTGTATATTGTGTCATGTTGTGTGTGTATGATGTTGTGTGCACAATTCTCTTGTGTATGAAAAGCAACAACAACACACCCACACACATGCATTTCACCAAGACACATCCTTCACACCCACACATATATATTTCACCCCCTCCATTCACACGCAGGTGGATGGGGGGCATCCGAGTCCTCGTAGGCGGCCTCCAACAGCTCATCACCTTTAACAAACACACCGCTGACTGTGCTGTGCTGCCCGTCCACGCAACCACCACCACCACAAGCACCTCAGTGACTGCATCAACAACCACCACTACCACCACCACTACCACAAAGCCACCAACACCTATAATTGACTCAATAGTACAAGGCATTGACTTGAGCAAGCCTCTTGATGCGTCCACATTGCCTGCTGGGTGGGTGCATGCTGGTGAGGAGCCGTATTTGATGTTTTTGTGTTGCAATTTGGCGTGGTTGGACAATGATATGTTTCGACCGGCAGTGCATGCTGGACCCAGTACTGGTGAGTGGGTGGGAATGAGAGTTTGACCAAGTACAGAGAGGACACATGGTACTACTGCTTCACAAGTACTCTACCTACACGCCACACGCACACTAGCTATTTCACACACACATATACATACACACTCTTTCACACACACACTCTCACACACACCATTGGTCTGCACATGCATAAAAACACAGGGTGTATGGATTTACTGCTGATGCGTGATGCCAACAGATCGGATGCCCTGTCCATGTTGCTGGACTCTGACAAGATTGCACAACACCCTGCTGTGCAGTACCAACACATCAAGGTGTGGTGGTGGTGGTTGTTGAGGTGGAAATGCAAACAACCTGTATGGTATTAAACAAAAGTTTGAAGGACATGTGTGAGTAAAGGACATGGTTGTATAAATACGCAACACAAAATACAGTCAGTCTGTTCCCCCCACCACAAACACAGGCCATGATATTCCGCCCCACAGCAAGCTCCACGTGGTTGGTGGCGGATGGCGAGGTGATTCCCTTTGAGCCCATCATAGCAGAGGTGGTGCCAGGGCTTGCAAGGCTGGTCGTCACACCACCTGTCGAGGAACGGTGACCACGTGAGGTGTTTCTGTTGTGGTGTTGTGGTGTTTTTCTTTTGGTGTTTATTCTCCTTTCATGCTGTTGGCGCGATACTTTCACTTTCACTCCCACGGACATGATGTTGTAACAACCTAGCAAACAACCTAGCAAGCGTAAATCAACGTAATCCGTGCGTCCTGGTAATCTTTTCGTAGCACGGCATACACACATCCACGTACAGCATATATCATCTACGCACAACGACATACGACCACATTACAATCTGGTGACGTACGACCTTCGCAATAAAATGACGGTCAATACGATGATGGTGGATTATGGTGAACCTCATTCCCAGCGCCGCCAGCAGATGGTCGCCAACCCCAAGTACAACAAGCAGATACGCCAACTCTATGGGCACGACAACACCACGGCAGTGATAGCAACGGGCGTGATTGCAGCGCACATGAGCATTGCAGTGGCGGTGCGCAACAGTCCACTATGGCTCTTGGTGCTCACTGCATGGACTGTTGGTGGCACAGCATACAACAACCTTACCGCTGCCTTGCATGAGTGCTGTCATTACTTGATCTTTCGCCGTCCAGCACACAATAAGTGGTTTGCGTTGGTGATCAACTTGCCAATGGTGGTCCCTGCTGCTGTTTCATTTCGGAAATACCATCTCGAGCACCACAGTGACATGGTACGTGCTCACACCCTTACCTGTGTGTGATGGTTGGCGTCAAAATGCGGGGTGTTTTGTGTGTGTGTGACTGGTATGCCAGGTCAATGCCATTTGGTTGTACTTGTACATCGTCATTTCTCCACCTCTTTTTTTCCCCCTTTCATTTCTTCCATCAACCAACAGGGTGTGGATGGTGTGGATGTGGATTTGCCAACAGCACTGGAGAAAACAGTGGTGGTGGGCACAGGTGTAAAATTGCTGTACAGCTTGTGCTACATGGTGCTATACAGTGTGCGTCCGCTCATTGTGCGCCCCAAAGCTATTGGTACGAGTTTGCATTGTTGAGCTTGTGTCCAAGGGGTGTTGTGTGTATGTATCTGTTGTTGGTATGTATACCCCTATTCACCACCACCAAACCTTTCCCCCCCTCCGTACACACACACACGTACACACACTCCTCCCCCCCCCCCCCAAAAAAATACACATAAAATAAGTAAATACGCAAAAATAAAAACAGGCAAGGAAGAGGTTATCAACACCATACTCATGCTCTCTTTTGATACCTTGCTTGTGTGGATGTGGGGGTGGCGTGTGCTGCTCTACTTGGGGCTCAGTGTAGTGCTGGGTGGGGGGTTGCACCCTCTGGCAGCGCACCTGATAGCAGAGCATTACAATTTCAGTGGTGGGAAACAACAAGAGACATATAGCTGTATGTGTGGGTACTGTTTGTATGATGTGTGGGTGCTGTGTGTGTATGTGAGGGTGCTGTATGTGAGGGCACTGCATGTGTGGTGCGTGGGTGCTGAGTGGGTGTTATGTCTGTGTGTTGGTGTAGGTTGAGGGAAGTGGTACTCCTGAGGTATACACTATACATCTACATTGCCACTCGTAACACCACAGTTTCACCTCCCACCACCTACCCACCCATCACATACCCACACACCACACACATAGATTATGGTCCTGCCAACATGTTGCTGTACAATGTAGGGTGCCACAATGAACATCATGACTTTCCACAAATACCTGGCAGCAGGTTGCACAAGGTGTGTGTGATTGTGTGGTGTGTGATTGGAGTTTGTTGTTGTGGAGTTTGTACGCCATGCAGTGGTGTATGGAGTGGTGTGTAACCTGCTTGTGTGCATGCCATGACTTGTACGCCTTGCACTTTTCAACACAAACCCCTATGCAAACACACACACACACACATAAATGAACAAACACATTCCAACTTTACTCTTGTACACACACACCCATGTTTACACACCCCTATTTACAGTTGAAACACATTGCACCAGAATATTACAATGGATTGATGCATCATACCAGCTACACATGGGTGCTGTGGGAATTCCTCACCAACCCCAACATGGGGCCCTGGTCACGCATCACCCGCACACAGCGCAAGGGGCCCCTTGCACCTGTCATGGGGGCCCACCCTCAGGGTGGGGGAGATCGTGGGGCACAGGATGGGGAAAGGAAGAGTGGGGGAGAGAATAGTAGGGTTGTGAAGGGTGGGGGAGTGCACAGGGATGTGTGTCATGTTGATGCATGCGCTACAACGGCAACGACAAGGGCAACAACACGGAGGGGTGTGTGTGAATGATTTTGGAAAAGGGATGACTGCTGTTGCTGCAGGTTTGATGATGTTATCTTTCATGCTGTTTTGATGTTGTGTTTTGATCTACACTGATGATGATGGCGTTGTATACGTGCACGCTGGTGCTGTGTGTGTGTATATGTGCATGCTGGTGTTGTGTGTTGGGAATTCATGTTTCCGTTCATATTTCAGTTGTGTCTGTTGTCCGGTCAACTCAAGACAAACCATAGTCTACACATTGTAGAACACATTATGAAAAACATAAAATTGTATCACACATTGTACATGTCAACAACATGCACGCATGACAATAAAACCACCTGTAAGATAAGCACAGGGTGTACGCTGGTGGTAATATCACCACCACAGCAACAATACCACAATGCGCAGCAATATAGAAAACGAAAAATACCACATGAATGCACGCAAACACCTGCTCTATCTCTCTTATACTTGAATCCCTCACACATCTCTTACGCACCCTTTCCTCGACAGTCACACCACCATCATTACACCACAACTCCTCCCTACCCCTACCCCTCGTTTTTCGCAACACAGTCCCGCCCCTCTGGTGGCCCATCCCTCCATCGCTCCCCCACCCTACTGCAGTCAAACATGGGCTTTCCCAACCGGGCGTTGACCGAATTGTGCATGCGACACATCCACTGCTCAAGTGCATTGCGGCTTTCCACAGCTGGGGGGTTGGTTTGCAGTTCCTGTTGCAGGTGTTGCGCACAGCTGGTGCATGGGTAGAGGTGGGCGAGGGCATGAATGAGTTGCTGTGCTGCTGTTTGTTCCTGAGGGTGGGATGGGGTGGTAATTGAGGTGGTGGTTGAGATCAAAACACCGCACAAAACACATAAACACACCTTGACCTCGGGCTCCTCTGGGTAGTATGACGCCATTGTGTGTAAAAATGCCCATGCACTGTTACCTAACTCAGTGTAATCAGGCGGGCATGGGAGCTCCCCATCAGGAGTGGTCCAGGCATCTTCGGTGCGGGATGGTTGGGATGATGATGCAGGTTGATGACTGTCGTCATCATTGGGCACAGCCTTGCCTTTGTTGTCGGATGAAGGTGCATTGCTGCTGCTCATGCTCTTTTTGAAAAAGCTAAAGGAATCACACACCCTGCAAGCCTTGTCCTTCCATCCGCCACTGGAAGCATCATCATCTTGCTGCTGTTTTGCTGTTTTCGAAGAAGCACTGGACGGCATGGGCTTGCTGGGGTTGTTGTTGACAAAGCTATTTGCTGCTGCTACTGCTAGTAAGGAGTGGTTGACCACGATGGTGATGATGGCAAAATTGACCACACTTCTCCGCTTACTAATTGCACGCGCATGACATGCTTGTTTTGATCATAATGTGATCACGTGGACAAACTGGCGCTTTGAAATGGAAATACAACCACAAGATGAAAACACACCACAAAGACAACACAGGTGCTCACACCCACATCTCAACATCGCGCGTATCATGACCAGTTGTCATTGGTTGCTATCCTGTAGCAGCCACATCATGAGCGTTTGGTGAAGCGTTCCATCAAAACATTCAGAAAGCAGGCACACGGGCGACGCACAATCCTTGTCCCCTGCACCAAACCCCTTGTGTGTGTGTAATATGTATGTACACCTTGTTATATGATGTTTTTGTACATCATCAGCACAACATGTCCACAGTGCATATATTATGCTTGCTAGCCATGCACACCAAAACCCTCTCCATTCTGTTTTCACACACACTCGCCCCCCCACCTCAACCTCAACCCAACAGACACACACGCACACACACACACACACACACATATTAACAATAGGAGAAAGAACACCACACGTACTGTTCAGGTACAAGGCAATGTGCCACATAGCCATGTTGTTGTTGCACATTGAAATCGTCACTGAGCATAAAATCAGTAAAAGAACGGTCTGCTTGGTGTGGCAAGCCCAGATAAACATATGTCACCATCGGGTGAAATAGCTGTGGAGAAGAACAGGTCATGTTTGCTGCTGTCTCACAGGGCGCTGCTGTATACGCGCGGGTGTCATCTGATGGTCTTGTCATGCAGACATTGTAGCGTGTTGAACCTGCACACGGCTGTCGTTTGCCCACGGTGTTGGGATGAACGTCCACATTTGTTGGTAGGAGTAATATTGGGGGTAGACGTTGCATTCTTGCAATTGTATGGGGGCTGCTTGTGGGGACAGGAGGGTGAAAGCATTGTAGCGTCCATTGCACATGTATAGATGCATGTACACTCAATAGCTCTACGCACACTGACACACACACCCATCAAGGTCAAACAACCCACCACCTGTTGAAAGGACCCACATGCCTGTACTGTTGACCATGGTCAAACACAATTGTCATGTTCTATTGCGCATCTGCAACTCTTCGGGTGTGCTCGTCACGGCTGTAAAGTTGACAGATGTAGGAAACGTTTTAGTTTGTGGTCTGCAGATGTTGTTCCTGAGTGAAAAGGTCAGGTCATACTCAAGCGTTGTTGTCTGACACATGTCAATAGTATACGAATTTACATGCAGGAAATGCTACCTCCATCGACTGCGAAAAGTAAGCAGCATAAGGAGACAACGAGCAGGGTGTGGCGCATCGGGTATCGGATGTCGTGGTGTCGGGTATGTAGCAAATCTTGTATCTCCGTCTTATGTGTCGATGATAATTACGTAAATATTGACGATGTTAATATTGACGATGAAAATTGCGTAAATCTGCCACGTGGAAACACGGTTCCCAAGGGTTTGGGCCCAGTCTCTCGGGTGTTACATGTTAAGACCCGTACAGATCACGCACAATATGTAGCACGAGCTGTGGGAACCATACATACATGTACACAAAATGGTACAAGCCCCGCATGTACAAAAAACTCAGGCAAAATCGCGTTGCACCAACTGGTATGGCTGGCATGAGCACCTGCGCTGGACCAAATGCGTGCCAGGCTCAATAGTTGTCCCAAGACTGTGTTGTTGGTGATGATTTGTTGTTATTTGTTGTTGTTGTTGGCTGTTGGCTGTTATTGTTGCAAAATACATACAAGGCCAGCATATACGTAGTAGCACAAACCTTTCAGGCACAGCGCAATCCCAAGTCGTGTCAGCCTCTCGCTTGGTGCCCTCTCGGTAGTATGCCAGGTCCATGGTGTAGCTCGTGTCAGTGGCAGCATCAACAAGCAGGCTGAAGAGCTGGTAGGGGTTGGCCGTGGCATCGGCACATGGTTTGGTGATATAGTAGCCATCTGGGGTGGGTGAGGGGGGTGCATTATGGAGGTGCATGAGGGGATGATACACTGCCAAGTTATTTTTTCTTAACCCCCCAACAATGCACAATATTGCTTTGGGCCATGCCATGCATCACACGTACAGTTGTAATACGACTGTGTCAGGCATTGCTGATTTGCAGCATTGATAATTTGGGCACCCTTGGTTGTGTTGAATGCCCAGTTTTGCGATGCTGCGCCCGTGCATGGTTGAAAGCTTGCAATTGCCTCTGTGGTGAGATGACGTGACAAAGTGGTGTGATACAGTGGTGTGATGATAAAGTGGTGCATCTCATACACAACCATGCTTGACATACGCATCCACCACGCAACCCAGGCCATCACCACCACCTCTACCACCACCTTTTGATGCAGTGCCGCTTTGCAGACACAGGCACGTATTCCCATCACACAACTTGATGGGAAGTGGCTTTTGCAGGGACGCAGTGATCTTGTCTGCCACTTGTTGGCTAATCTTGCCACCTGGGACACACACTACATTGAAGATATAGCGAGCCAACGCATCCTCTTCGTATGACACTTCACTTAGCACCTTGCCCAATGCTGACTGAATGTCAGAATCTATGATGGGGATGGGGCATTGAGATGATGATGGGGATGGGGCATTGAATCTATGTTGAGGAAGCATTGAGTTTATATGATGAGGAAGGATTGAGATGATGCTGTTGCCGCTGCCATGCGACCATAATGACGATGAGGATGATAATGATGATGTCATATACCCCCCATCATGGGGGTAATCCCACCACCATACCGGTGCAGCCCTTGAGGCTTGTGGCAGTCACACCAGCATCTGCCCATACGGTATATGATGGGCATGCATTCCCATTGCCAGCACTGGAGGCCACAATGGGGGATGTGTCCGGGGCGGTAAATGTAAATGATTTGTAATAAAGCATTTCAGCAGCCTTGACCAACTCCAGCAGAGCCTGATACGTTTCATAGTAGTAGGTGAGAGATGATGAGCCAGTAGTAGGTGAGATGCAACAAGCAAGGAGTAGATGAGAGGTGATAAGTAAGGAGTAGGTGAGAGGCAGTACGTGCATTACTGTAATCTTCTATGCCCCATCATGATGCTTGCACAAACACACACACTACCGTGTATGCAGGGGTGTTGGCAAGTGCCTTGGCTATTGTGCCCGGATCATCGGTCATATTGCCAGCAACATACAACAGCTTTGTTGCACCTCTGCCAAGCAGGTAGACACCTTGGTAGCCTACAGCATATGCAGGGGGGTGGGGGTTGAAAGGGTGTGTGGGTGAAAGCAGATAAACACACACACCACCATGGCTCACCACAATCCAAGTGTATCATATCATCATACCAAGCAGATTCTTGTCCATGGTGAGCAGCGCCGTACTCAATTCTGACAGCAGCTCATCGGTAGTGAAACCAGTACTGTTGGCAAGCAGCTCCACGGCATCGCTGATCACTGACAGCGTGGCGTTGACCGAAAATGGCGCGTCGGTTCCAGGGATTCCCAATGAGCTTTCTTCTCCAAACATGCTCTGATTGATCAGGATGGCAGCCCCAGTGTACATGTCCTGAGCTATTTCGACCACGGCATCTTGCAGTTGTTGCTCATTGATGACGGTCAAGGTTGCAGGCACTGCTGAGGGCAGTGAAGTTGCGAGCAAGAGGAGCAGGAGTGAAGCTTGCATCTTGTGTTGGTGGTGGAACTGGGAGGGTTTTGGTGAGAGCATGTGGAGGTTTCCAACGTGTCGGAAAATCTCTAATGCAAGGCTCCGTACCTTCCGAAGCCAGGTATAAGTAGCTGCTGGACAAGGCTTTACAACGAGGGAACACAGACTGTAAATTCTGCGTTTTTGGGAAATGCGGTTGCGTAATTGGGCATGAAATCCGGGACGACCAGATCTGGTAAAACATGCACTTTTTTTATGCTCCACAAGGCAGTGATTCTTTACACACTGTGCACACTGTCAATTGATCCAATTGATCCTGACTAGGCTAAAAAAGAAAAAAATTCTGCTTTCGTAGTACTACGGCCGTGCATGCATGTGATGATGGTTGATCAACTTGTCTCTGTGCGGGTTTCTGTTCTGCCAAAACTGCACAAACGGCCATACATTCGCGACAGCCAGCTCTAGTCATCACGCTCAAGAATTTGACTGTACTTGCATGCGCATGAGCGTGCAATAAACTTGAGGCCATCGTCATCATCAGCCCTTTCGGTAGTCATGCATGTACCAGGGTTGGTTGCATTTTTGTCAGATCCATAGAGGCGCACCACAATGCGGGGATCACCGTAGCTGGCCTTCATCTCGAGAAAGTCAAACAGCTGGCGAGGGTTTTTGTCATCGCCTGCGTTTGTGGTGGGGTGAGGGGTGAGGGGTGAGGGGAGGGTGATTCTGTGTTGGTCATGTACAATACAAGCACCTCAAAACATCACCCTTTTCTGGTTGCCTGTCATGCTTGTGTTATGATGCAGCCCTCATAACACACGCTCTACCAAAACCCCACAACATTCCCCAATTGCTTACATTTTGCCATGGTAAAGTAGGTCGTGGAGGTAAGAGGTGCTTGAATGCATGTCTTGTACTCGTCATTCTGAATGGTCCATGCATTCTTCCCACTGACTGCGATGAGCTTCCACTGCTGCTTGTCACGGTTGAAGAGGCTATTGCAGTCCTCTTGGGTGACATAGGAACCTGTGTTGAGGGGGGGTTGGGGTGGGTGGGTGCTGAGAGGGGTGTGTATGGGTGGACATGGACGTATGTGTATATATGCATGTATCTGGATGAATGTATGTGTCTATGTGTATGTGTCAGGAATAGGGAGAAGACAACAAGCACATAGCAAAGAGGACATTGTACCATGGTTGTGGTACAGCACGCAAAATACAGCACGCAATACAGCACACCACCAACAAGCCCATCGCAACACATCCATTCACAGCAATACAGCACACCACTACCAACCACCGCACAAAACACATCATCACATACCCTCCCGTTTTCCCTCGAGGCACTCACGGCAGCCAAACCAATCATTGCAGGTCTTCATGGTCTTGTCGTCCTTCATGTTGCTCTTAAAGTCGCTGCTGAAGGAGGAGCGAATGTAGGGCACACAGTATGCCTGATACTGCTGCATGTCCAGTCGTGCCTGAGAAGCCGCCAATGCTGTTTATATGGAAAAGGGGGGAATGTTGGGGATGTATGTGGGGAAGAGGAGTGTATGTGGGGATGCATGTGTGTGAGGGAAATGGGGGAGGATAGTGACCAGATGAAAACAGCAGTACACTCTCTTTCCCACACTATTATCACACCCAAGCACGCTCAGGCACACACATTCACTGGCACATATGTACACATACAGTTGGCACTGGTGGACAGGGAGGAGCTCAGCTGTGCGGGTGTGCATCCCTGCAGTTGTGCAGCTGTCACTGTTGCCCAGTTGATATTGTTGCAGTTGACCTGTGTGTGTGTGTTGTTGATGGTGTTGTTGTTGTGTGTGTTGATGATGTCGTTGTGTGTTGATGATGGTGGTGTTGTGTGTTGGTGATGGTGATGGGTTTCACATGTGCTTGGTGCAACACGATCCCCCCGCTTACACAAGCAACACAATACCACCTCCACACACAATACCACCTTCACACACAATACCACCTCCATACACACACATGCCTGCAGTAGTTTACGGCGCCCTGCAGATTGACTGGCCAATGCATTCCCAGTGGACAATTCTGTTGCAGTGATGTTGAGCAGGATTTGACCTAGCTCAGCCACACGAATGACATCCTGTAATGATTGTGTGCAGGTACATGTGATGCATTGTGGTGTGTGTGTTTTAGCATGTCATGGGTATCTATGTGACAGTGTCATGTATACCATCAGCATCAACCACAGCATCTGGATGCTGCATACGTTCACCACTCACACAGATCCGCCCACACACCACCCACACACCACCCACACAACCCCCCACCCACCCACCACCCACACACCACCCACACATACATTAAAGGCAGTGGTGTTGGCAAATTCCTTGAACAGGGTTGCATCAGTTGCCATCTTGGTGGTGATGTTGGTCAAGGCCTCTGCTGCTTGACCAATGCGCAACACACCATCTAGCTTGGCAGTGGTGCTGTCCTTGCCCTTGAGGTCTGCCTTGGCTTGCTGGCGGGGATACCAATAATTGTGGGGATGATATGTTTGTGGGGATGATATGTTTGTGGTATGATATGTTTGTGGTATGATATGTTGTGTCTACAGGCACACCCCTTTGCCGCCAAAACACCCCCCACATACCCCCACCCCTTTACCAACACACCTGCAACTCCAGCATGATGGGGTTGTCGATGCCGCCATAGTCAGCAAACTCCTCCGTGGCATTGTAAATTGTCTCGAGTGCGTCCTTGACAAAGGCTGCGTTGTCCTTGCTGTAGAACTTGGCGTCGTACAGTGTAGAGGCACCCACGTAGAGGTCACCAGCTGCAGACATGAAATCATCATCAATGGCATCCACTGCCTTGTTGGATGCAGCCATGGCCACTGTGGAACGGCGATCGTGCATGTGTTTTTGGCAACGAAACCAACAACTGCATATACCCTACACATGCCCATCCGACAGGCTTTGCGGGACCATTAGCACGCCTCAGCGCAGCGTCAGCATGCATGGCAGTACAAACTCGAAACGTTACATACCGGTGGCTGTCAGCAGCAGCACAGCGAGTATCTTTGTAAAAGCCATTGAAGAAGTTTGTTGACGCTTTCAACTTTGGTAGCACGACTCCGGTCTGTTACACCTGGTTTGTTCTCGCTACACCTGAAAAGGAGCAGCGCGCGATTGTTGTGGGCGTTAAAAGCTCAAGTACATAACAAAATCTGTGTAGATTTTTCGGGCGTCAGTTGCCAACTGCTCCCAGCAAACACACTTGGAGCAATGCTCTCACCCCATCCAGCAACTTGCTCCGTGCAGCATCCACACCCTTGGCACGGGTCTCTTCCAACCACACACACCACGCCGCCAGCTCTTCAATCATGACTGTGGACTTGTCGGCATGAGTAGCCGTATCATCGTCATCATCAAGCACGACGCTCCCAAAACTTGCCCTGCTCGCTCGCTGTGACGCACTTGGCAGAATCGCATTGGCTTTATTTGTTATAGTACTGTCCTCTTGTTGTCCATGTGCCCGCTCCTCACCCACCGATTCTTTCTGCCCCAGGGCGGCACCCCCTGTGTCGGCACCCCCCCTCACGGCCCCCCCACCCCCAACTGCCTGCTGCATTGCACGACTAACATTGCGCAACAGTGTGGCATACGCATCCGACAGCGCTGCAACATCTTCCATCATGCGGCGTGCTTGCTGGCGTAGGGCAAGTGCTTTGTGATCTGCTGTGGGGGGCCATTGGATACCATCGTTGGCGGGCTTTCCATACCTGTGTGTATAAAAGGGAATGTACCAAGGAGGATGTTGAGACATGAGTGTGGTGGTGGTTGAATGTGGTGGTGAACAAGATGAAAGAGATGCTCATCAAGAATACACACTCCAAGTATACACACCAACAACACACCCAACAGCACACCCAACCACACACCCAACCACACACCCAACCACACACCCAACCACACACTCCAGCAACAACACACCGTGCATGTGCCACCAAACTGCGCGCCAATGCCAACAACCGCTCTACACACACCGACACCAGCTCTGCTACTTTACGCATTGCCTCCTGCTGCACCATCAACACAGTGGCACGTGCCGCATCCCCAGTCTCTATCAGCTGGGCTGTACGCGCTTCCCCTGTCTCTTGTCGCATGGCGGCTGTTGCTGTGTTACTCAGGGCCTGTGCGCGTTGCATGCAGTGGGCATCGAGGGAGTGGGTGCGTTGTAAACCACCTGCTCGCAGGTCGGTGATGATTGTGTGGCCCCGGTCGAGGGTGGTGGGGGTGGGGGTGGGGGGTTGCGGGGGGGTAGTGTCACTTGGGTGGGGCTGTGGTGGGTGGGGGTAAGTATAGTGTGGGTATGTATGGGTATGTATGGATATGTATGTGTGCGTATGTACCCATGCATATGTGAATACATACACATGCATACACACCCATGTACAATGAATTGAACATTCATAAGAGGTACATACACACCCATGTACAATGAAATGAACACATTCATGAGAGGTACATACCCATCAGGGGTGGGGGACCCCTCTCCACCGAAATGGTACAAGCCACATACCATGTGCAAATCAAACACCCCAAGCAACCACCCTACATACCATTTGCAAATCAAACACCCCAGGCAACCGGGATGACAATTCCTCCAACACCCGCTGCTGCTCCCCTGCCTGCACCCCTGCCTCCCCACCCTCCGCCACTGCTGCTGCCAGCTGTGCACGCCGTTTATTCACTGCCCTCGCACATTCATTAGCCAGCGACTCCAGCTCATCGAGCGTGGAGGTTCCCCCATACACACGAAAGCAGGCATCAAAGGGGAGCGGCTGGTCGGGTGGGCAATCTAGGAGTGGGTGGGTGTCTGCAGAGGTGAGGTTGGTGGTGTGGGAGGCAATGGTGGTGTTGGCAAGCGTGGTTTCGAGGTAGGCGACGGATTGACCCAGGCGCTGTGTGTGGGGGGGATGTGGGATGTGGGATGTCTACTTTATAATGTGTGGGATGTGTACTTTGTAATGCGTAATGTGTCCATGCCATCACAGCAAGATGAGAGCACACCTGTACAAGACCACCAGCAGTTCGAGGAGCAGCAGCAATACCCCTGTATGTGTGTTTGTTTGTGTTTGTATGTATGACATGCATGTGTGTGTATGTACATGCATGTGTGTGTATATGTACATGCAGTGTGTGTGTTTATATGCACCAACACAAATACATGGATGCTGCTTGTACAACATTTGAGCACACACAAACACAACAACAAACACATACGTGGATGCTGCTTGTACAACATGGAGTCCACTGATGTCCTTGACCCCTTCCTCTACTGTGTCCTTGAGCTCCCTGGCTGCTGCATTCGCCACCTGTTGGTGTTAATTTCATTATCATTATTATAATATTGTCATCATTATCATTATTGTCGTTGATAATGTTATTGTTAGTTGCATGTGTTGGGCTTGTATGTAGACACACAATCTCTCCCCCTCTCCCTTTCTCACACACACATCTACCTTGCTCACAGTGGCAAACCAACAGACACACATCCCGCCCACCCACCCACCACCCACCTACCCACCCACCCACCCACACTCACTCTCACCTTGCTCACAGTGGCAAATATTGACCCCAGTGATTGAAATGCACCTGTAGTCAATGAATCAACACCATCATCAATAACCTGTGTGTTTGTTTGTTTGTGTTTGTGTTTGTGTGTTTGTGTGTTTGTGTGTTTGTGTGTTTGTAACCCATTGCTTGTGCTTGTGCTGCTTGTATTTGTTGTGATATGATGAGTGAAGATGAATGAGTGAGATGATGAGTGAGTGAATGATGCACATGTTGATGCGTACACACAACCTTTACATACAGCAATACCACTCACCCATATCCCCCCCACCTAACTCCCCCCACCTAACTCCCTCCACCTACCTCCCCCCACCTCATCCCCCGGACATTCCCCCCAGTACCTTGAAGGAAGCTTCCAAAGTATTCGCCTGCCCACCCCCCAGTCGCTCCACTGCCTCCAGCACACGGGGGTCCATAGGGGGCCCCACCATTTCCACCGCCATTGTCTGCACACCAGAGGGCCCCACATTAGAGGGCCCTGCGTGGTCTGCTGCTGACAGGGGCCCGGTTGCAGTGCCACCAGCAGGTGTTGTTTTCTGTGTGTGGAGGTGTGGTGGTTGTATTGAGGTTGATTGTACATGTGTAATCAGGACACATGAATACATACAGCTCCACATAAATACATACAGCTACATCAGCACAGAACACCACACAAATTGGTGTTGTCAACACTCAACATCCACACCACACCACCCTAGTAATACCTCATCCTCGGCATCACTCGCCTCGGCATCCTCCGCCATCTCCTGCAGCACCTGACCAAAACTCGTCCCCAGCTCCTGTATATCATGCACCGCAGCACCCATTGCTTGGGTCAGATTGCTGCCCAGGGCTGCCCACCCGGCCCCCCAGCCGGGTCCCCATGAGGCCCCCCCTGGGCGGGGCCCTGCGACGTCCTGGTCATCAAACACAGGATCGGTGTGTGTGTGTGAAGGGGATGTGGGGGGGTTGGCGGTCATGGGTGCTTGTGGGGTGGGTGCAGCTGCTATGATGTGTAGGGGGAGGTGGTGGTGATGATGTGTGGCAGAAAGTTTTTGGAGGGATGTCATTCGGGGGTGATTCACACCTGGATTGCTTGGTGGTGGTCGTACAACTTGTGCAGGGGGCGGCACTGTTGTTGTTGGTGGTGCAGGTGGTGCTGATGTTGATGATATCGATGGTGGTGGTCTAGCTGCAGTTGGTGGTGGGGGTGGTCTCAATGCTGCCCCACCAATCCCTGTTCCACCAATCCCTGTTGTTGCAACCAAGGGTGGTGGTCGTGGCAGTGTGGCTGGTGGCGCACCCATGCGTGGGGGTGCACCTGTAGGTGGGGGCACGAGTTTGCCTGCTGGTGGACGCATGAGAGGAGGCGGGCGTGGCAGTGCACTCGTGGGTGGGATGGGTGGCGGTGGGCGCAACACCGGTGGTGCTGCTGTTGGTGTGTCTTGATCCAGCAGACCTGGACAGGAGAATGGTTCTTCAGGTACATCTTGGGGGGGTGTCTTCTCCATCACCATCACGCGCACCATCAGGTGTGTCCACCTCTGCCCATTCGTCAATCTCGCTGTCGTGTAGCTCCCCGTCACTCATGAGGTGTGTGTGCGTTTTTATGGCAAAAGGTTATGACAAAATATAAGATTGGTAGTTAGTGATGTGAGGATCTGAATGTACACAATAGTAACACAATATACACGCTCAATGGATGTTCGTATATACAAGGGTGTGTGTATCAAGTGTGGTGCAAAATGAGACAGGTGGATGGTTTATATGCAGCAGAGTATTGTATACATGAACAGCATGCTACAACAACTTGCACAAAAACAACCAAAACCAAAACATCTGCTGCACATACTGCACATCCCATACTCCACACCCATACACACCACAGACCCAGATCCACTAATCCCCACAATGGCAGAAGAGCAACCCCCTGGCCCCCCCCTGTCTGTGGTAATCAAACCAACCGCAGGAGGTGAAAAATTCACCGTCAGCGTTCCTGCATCGGCTACAGTGGCCGAGCTCAAAGCGCAGGTGGCTTTGGGAGGACCGAACATTCCTGCAGAGGAACAGCGCCTGATTTACAAGGGGCAGGTGTTGAAAGATGAACGAGCACTGAGTTCTTATGGTAGGTTTGTTTTCTGAGGAGGGGGATGGGTGCAGACCCTGGAGATGTCGTACAACATGAGATGGTGCCCCCATACCACACAGGATACCAAACCGAGCACGTGGTGCACCTCGTGCGGGGGCGTTCTGCTTCAGCAAGGTATGTGGTTTAATGGGCAGCTGTCTGTAGCACACTATAGGATCCCCACATGTCGTTGCACGTACAGCGGTGCGGGGAGCACACCGGCAGCGGCAACAACCACAACCACGACCCCAAGCGCCCAACCTGCAGCAGCAGCACCATGGGTAGGTGCAATGGTATATCAACCAGATAAAACACTTCCATTGCATCCACCCCATCCGCAACACAGGGTGGTGCCAACCCAATGATGGACCCCATGGCTGGTGGCTTCCCAGGCGCGTTCCCCGGCGCATTCCCGGGCGCATTCCCCAACGACCCGCAGCAGATGAGCGACATGGTGCGCCAGATGCGCAACAACCCCATGGTGCAGGTCATGCTCAACAACCCACAGCTGCTGCGAGAGATGCTGCAAAACAACCCCGCCATTCGCCAGGTTGGTGGGTGGCAATGGGGTGTGTGTTTTGGGTGTATACACACAGCAATACAGCATTAGCAATACAACATTATAATCACCCTATGATCACAGGTCATGGATGCCAACCCACATGTGGCGCAGATGCTGTCAGACCCCACCATGCTGCGGGAGGCCATGGAGGTGGCATCCAACCCGGTATGTGAGTGATATCTACACTACCACCTTGACAACCACCTTGGCAAAAGCCACACACAACAAACGCACCACCACAGGAGCTTCTTCGGGAACAGATGCGCACGGCAGATCGGGCAATGAGCAACGTCGAGGCACACCCCGAGGGATACAACATGCTGCGCCGCATGTATGAATCCGTGCAGGAGCCCCTGGCAAATGCTGCCACAGCCAACGACAATCCGTTTTCTGCGCTGTCGCAGCCCACCAACACTGCAAGTACATCACCCCTGCCGCCTGATGCAGCGCAGCCCCTGCCCAACCCATGGGCGCCACCTGCAGGCGGTGCAACAGCAACAGCACCCGACACAAATTCCTTGTTCAGTGGCGGTGGTGGTGGTGGTGGAGCCCTCCCACCTCTGGCGGGGATGAATGGCGTCACGCCCGAGCTGATGCAGACGATGCTCTCCGATCCGTCGTTCAGGGCAATGAGTGAGAGTTTGTTGTCATCACCAGGCTACTTGGAGGCGATGATGGAGGCCAACCCACAGATGCGCAGCGTGATAGAGGCCAACCCACAGATGCGGGAAATGATGCGCAACCCCGAGTTGATCCGGTCGATGCTGAGCCCTGAAAACATGCAGGCAATGATGCAGATGCAGCAAGCCATGCAAACTCTGGGCAGCTCACCCATGGGGGCGGCAATGGGGCTGCCCATGGGGTTGGGTGGTGCGCAAGGGCTTGGTGGTGGGCTCGGGCTTGGTGGATTTGGGGCGCCACCCCCACCGGCAGACCCCGAGGCTGCGTATGCGGAGCAGCTGGGGCAGCTGCGCGACATGGGATTCTTTGACACCCAGGAGAATTTGAGGGCGTTGATAGCAACGCAGGGCAACGTCAACGCGGCGGTGGAGCGCTTGTTGGCTTTCAACGCGTTGAGGTGATTGTTGTGGTTTTAAGACATTATATCGTTCATTGTGCACAACACCTAGAGATTACATCATCTGAGTTCCAGATGGAAGCAGATGGAAACAGATGGAAGCAGATGGCGCGGGTCACTGCAGTGGTGTTTTCACTTGTCCCCATTGTTTTTAAATCCACGAAATCCACTCGATTCCTCACCATACTTTCTTGGTACACACTTACGCATCATCGACAAGCACACAACACAGCCACAAACACACCAACACCACACCAACGCGCATCACCATGCAGATCTTTGTGAAAACGCTCACCGGCAAAACCATCACGCTGGAGGTCGAGTCGAGCGACACGATTGAAAATGTAAAGGCCAAAATCCAGGACAAGGAGGGGTACGTGCGTGTTGGTGGGGTTGTGTCATGGATCAACTTCTAGAGGGTACCTTTTGCTGTATGGCCCAACGAGTTGCGTTGTTTCGTTGTAGTGAGTCTGTGTTGGCGCACGGTTGTGTTTGTAGGAGGTTGGAGAGGTTGGGAACGGGATGGGGCACAGCGACACAACAGGCCTGCTGTTACATTTTGCCCGTCTTCTTCCACAGCATTCCTCCTGATCAGCAGCGTCTGATTTTCGCCGGCAAGCAGCTGGAGGATGGCCGCACTTTGGCTGATTACAACATCCAAAAGGAGTCCACTCTGCACTTGGTGCTCCGTCTGCGCGGTGGTATGCAAATCTTTGTCAAGACACTCACTGGCAAGACCATTACTTTGGAGGTGGAGAGCAGTGATACCATTGAGAATGTGAAGGCCAAGATCCAGGACAAGGAAGGGTACGTGGTGATGATGATGAGTTGGCAGGGGTTGTTTTACATATGTATTAGCTCACTCACTGTTGCTTTTTCCTCCACAGCATTCCTCCTGATCAGCAGCGTCTGATTTTCGCCGGCAAGCAGCTGGAGGATGGCCGCACTTTGGCTGATTACAACATCCAAAAGGAGTCCACTCTGCACTTGGTGCTCCGTCTGCGTGGGGGGTCTGCATAGTGTGCTGTTGTGCCTGTGCACCTGTGTACCATCATGTGTATGTTTCTGTTTCATACGACCCAAACATGGACAATGTAACACGTGTGGCTCAATTCAGAAAATGAAATGGGTGAAAAATGTGTCTCCCTCCCCTCTCTCTTTCCTCTTTCCTCTTCTCCCTCTCTTTTCCTCTTTCTTTCCTCCCTCTCTCTCTTCCCCTCTCTTTCTTCTCTTCTCCCCTCTCTCTTTCTCCCAGTTTTTTTCCTCTTCCTCTCTCTCCTCCCTCCCCCTCTCTTTCTTTCTCCCCCTCTCTTTCCTCCCTCGGTATGGGGCAGCTCCTCCCCCTCCAGTGCTTGGCGTTTGGCTGCTTGTTTGTTCTTGCATGAGCGACAACGCGACTTGCCGGGCGAAAATAGTGCGACAGGCAGTATTTGCCCACACTCTCCCAAGCATGGCCGCTTTCCGCGCTCCTTCGAGCGTTGTCGGAACGATGCTTGATAAGAGGCTTGCGCAGAGGAGTAACATTCCTTGCACAATGCACACCTATTGGAAAACTCGTAATGTGGGAGAGTCTTGTTGCAACCGTCAAAATTGGTCGGCAAAAAGCATGCTGTGCTGCGCAAAAAGCCGCAAACATTGCAAGTCAGTCGTCCATCTCCACCCTCTGATTGCCCTCTCCCGCTCCGCCGCCCTCAGATCGACCACCGCCACCACGTTGTCCACCACCGTCACCACGTTGTCCACCGCCGCCTTTTGGTTGACCACTGCCTCCACCCCTCCGCTGCCAATCACTGAATCGAGGGATACGCGGAAGTTGGTGCGCGTAGTCCCGCCCCCCAAACGCCCCAAAGTAGGCACCCACCAAATGGCCCAGCCACGATGGCGCAAAGCGATTCAAGGCTGCAAAGCCATCCTCGCCCTTCCCCAGCACTTCAAGTACATTTCCCATGTTGTGGACCTTGGGGTGTTGTTTCATAGGACACTGCAACTGCTTCCATGGTGGCTACAGTCAATGCTGCTTGTTTCCTGGTTGACCATGACTCCTGTGTGCATATGGGGGGTGTAGCAGGGGGTGTATATACGCGGATGGGTATATATGGTGTGTGTATACCACTAGACAGGGTGTGTATGTGCATGGTGTTTTGTGCATGTTGTATTGTTGGGTACATGTAGCTACCATGTGTGCTCATCATATCACCCCAACTGCAACACACAAGACATGCACCACACCACACCACACGCACCTTGCTCTTCAACCCTTGTGTGCACACACTCATCACACGACGCACAATGTGGGAAGACAAGCCTGAGCCAAGTGCTTCCAGTGCCTGACGTATGGGGCCATACGCCTCTACAACTGTCACAGGGAGGTTGCCTGAGGGAGGAAAGGAAAGGGTTGGGAAAGGAAAGGGTTGGGAAGGAAAGGGATGGGTGTGGTGGGGTGTTTTGTGTGCATTTATAGAGTGGCATACATAGAGTGCACATACATGGTGTGTGTGCTGTGCAATGATGTTTGCTATGCACTTGTTTGCTATGGGTTGTGAATGTATGTGGTGGTGTATCAATCGTCATGCATAGTGTGTCACAACACATTGTCTCACAACGTCTGTCTGTATATACCCATTGTGTTTAAACACCCCTTCCCCCCCCCCCCCCAATCTACTACCTGTGTTTTGCAGCTGTAGCACTATTCTAAAAACTAAGAACATGTGTTGAGTGCTTCTGGTGTGGTATTGCAGCCTGCAAATGCCACACAAAAACGGGAACAACCCCAAAGATACAACAGAGTACACCAATTCACAATGGATTCCAGCACGGCCAATATCGAGTGGACAAGTACGTCATACCAATCACATTCCTGACAAAAAAATTTGGTTGTTGCATCTTCACAGCATATCATGACCCCAATTCGCACACAACAGACGAGTGGATACAAGCATGCATCAGCAATCCAGACAAACTAGCTGAAATCTATGCATCAGCCGACCTAGGTACGCCCTTGTACCGACACTCTTCCCACACAACACACCCACTCTACCCCCCTCCACTCCCAGATCGTGATGGCATCATCAAAGGTAGCGAGGCTGTCAAGTTTTTCCGCAACAGCGGCGCCCCCGACCACGTCCTCTCGTATATTTGGCGATGCGCCTCGCGGGACACCAACTCCTTTTCCACCGACACGGAGCTCCGAACCGCCCTGGGCCTGTTGCTGGAAGCCCGCAACGGCCGCATGCCATTTTCCGGCGGCGCCACCCGCCACGACCCCGAGGTCACCCGGCGTGCTGTCGCTGCTGTGCTGGACAAGTATGACCCGCACACCGCTGCACAACAGGTCAGCTCGGAGATGCAGGCCACTGCGCGGGCGTTGTTCACCAGGCTTGCGCATGAAGACTGCGAATATGTAGAACTGGCTGATTTGCAGCGTTTTTTGAGGGCGTCGTGGTTGTTTGATAGGGATTTGGAGGTGCTGCTGCATGCAGTGGTGGGGGACGAGGATGAAATTGATGTTGCGCAGTTTACACTGGTGTTTTGGCTGGTGTTGCAGGCGGTGGATATTGCCAAGAGCATTGCACCAAGTATGAGATGTTGGTGGGGGTGGTGGGTGATAGAGCATACCGATGAATACGCATGTGTATCCAACACCACACCCATGTGTATCCAACACCATCCAACACGTTGACCCCCCACCCCACAAAGGCTCCCCATCCCAAGGGCGTCGAGGCCCCCCCAGCCGCATACACTCTCGCGGCCGGGCCCCCCCTGTGCTCTCCTCTGCTGACCGTGCCCGCTCCCTTGCCCGTGAGCACCCTGAATTGTTTCTGTCCCTGGAATTGGTGGATGGTGGCACTGATGCCAAGGCAGTGTTGAACCAAGCCTATATGCGCACACTGTTGATTGACATTGCACATGAGCTGCTAAGGTTGACCACGCCGTTGAGTGCAACCGACACAGACCAAGTACCTGGGGATGTACCCACCTCCGACACCCAACAAGAAATACAACAACAACAGCAAGAAGTACCCACTTCCGACACACAACAACAACAGCAACCCATGCCACTCAACTTGGATGCGCTCGTACGGTGCCTCTCACGTGTGCGTGGTGTGGAAGATGCCGTGCGTTTGGCGCTCCCCCCCCCACCCGTCCCACCCCGTCGACACACCCGAACTGCCAGCGGCAGCAGCTTCTCAGTGGGGGAGTATACACCACGGCGTGCCGTGCCCAGCGTGCCCAGCATGGGGGAGAGCCCTTTGGGGGGGTTGGCTCGTAGTGCAACTGCTGATTCCACAGAGTTGACGAGTGCTGGGGTTGAGGAGTACCCTTCTCCCACCAGCGGTGGTGTGGGTGGTGTTGGTGGTCTTGTGGGTGATGGGTTGATGGGGTCTGCTGGGAGTAGCACGCTGGTGGGGCATGATGGTGGTGTCGCATTGGCGAGTATGCCTGAGGAGGGTGGGGTGGCGGACATTGGGGAGGTAGAGGCAGGGGAAGATGGTGAGAAGAAGGTTGGTGGGGAGAAGGGTGGTGAGGTGGGAGGTGACAACAGCAAGGCAGCAGTTCCTGCTGCTGCTGCTGTGGTGGCAGGTGGTGTGGTGGCTGCTGCTGTTGGTGCTGGTGTGGGTGCATGGGCTGCTTTCGGTGATGATGATGATAGTGCTACAATTAATAGCAGTACTATTGCTACTAGTGGGAGCAAGGGCGTTGGGGGAGCACTAGGAGGAGGAACAACAACAACAGCAGCAGCAGCAGCAGATCCATGGACAACAACAACAACAACAACAACAAATGATGGTGCTGCTGTGGCTGCTGTTCCAGGTGCACCTGCATCACACACACCAAACACACCAGTGGATGACCCATGGGGCGCCCCAGCAACAACAAAGCCATCAGTAGTGCTTGAGGGTGCAGCGTCAACAGACCCATGGGCAGCACCACCACCACCAGGTCCCACCACACCAGCGACACTTGCGAGTGGTGCATATGGGAGTGGTACACTTGGGAGTGGTGACACTGGTGCCAACGCATCACAGACACTAGAGAAAACACCAGTGACAGTCCCAGTGACAGCACCATCATTTGCAACAGCTGCACCTGTGACGATTGATCCATGGGGTGTAGAGGAAACAGTGGTGGTGGGAGATGACATGCTTGTAGACAAGGGGTTTTCGAATGACATGGGGAGCAGCTTTGCGGCAGCACAAGCATCGTTTGTGGGAGTGGAGGAGGAGGAGGAGGATGTGGATGATGATGGGGATATGGTTGTCATCAGGAAGAATGATGAGGACAAGACAACAGCAGCAACAGCAACAGCAGCAGGAGCACCTGTGGATGTGGTGCCACCTCCAGCAGACCTGCAGCGGCTGTCGGTGGGGTCCACAGGGACCCATGGTCGACAGCCATCTGCGAAGATTAAGGGGCTCATGGCAGCTTTTGAGGGTGAAGAGGAAAACAACCTTAACAACCTTAACAACCTCAATACGGCTGAAGGGGCAGCAGCAGCAGCGAATGGTGGTGTATCTGATGCGCATGTGCCCAAGGACGATGGTGTGGCAAACAACGATGTCAACAAGGAGGATGGTGATGCACCTGCGTTCACTGAGGCTGCTCTTGCTGGTCTTGTAACAGGTGTGTGTGAGGGCGTGTGTGAGGGTGCGTATGTGAGGGTGCGTGTGTGAGGGTGCGTGTGTGAGGGTGTGCATGAGGGTCCCCAGAAAGAGGAGGGGGGAGGTTTTGTTTCGGGCATAACACGCTTTGTTCTTTTCTTGTGTGTGTTCACATGCACACCTACCCACCCAACCACCCACATATATACACGTTTTTTCATATACATACATTTTCACTGATACACGAATGCACATCCCCACTCCCACACATGCCTCACCCACATGCATCCATCCAAAACCACACCACACACCAAAAACACACCGCACACCAAAACTACACCACACACCAAAACCACACACCACACAGTTGCAGCAGCAGCCACAGCAGCAGAAGTAGCAGCGGTATCTTCCCGTGCACCTTCCATGTCCTCCCCACGTGCACTCTCTGCAACCGCAACCCCCAAAGCAGCAGCATCAGGCAACATAGGGACAGCCGATGCACAGCTGTGGGGTGATGCTAGTGGGGAGGGTGGTGTCAGTGGGGAGGGGGGCGCAGTGCTAGCACATGATGCTGAAAAAGCTAATGAAAAAGGTGGTGAAGAAAGCGATGATAAAGGCGGTGAAAAAGGCGGTGAAAAAGGTGGTGAAACACAAGACAAAGCAGCGGATATTACAGGGGCTGATGCAACAACTGGGGATGATCCATGGGGTGCATCTCCAGTGCATGCCAACAACACACCTGCTACAACAACAACACCTGCACCAATAACAACACCTGCTCCCAGCACCACTGAACCATGGGGCACACCTTCTCTGGAAGCTTCTGTGGCAGCTGCACATCCCACTCAGGCAGGGATTGACCCATGGGGTGCACCTACACTTACAACAGGGGGTGCACCTGCACTCACGACACTCACAACGGCCGGGGCTGGTGGTGGTGGTGTAGAGAGGGTGACTGGTGAAGAACATTCGAGTACTGCTGGTATGTGTGTGTGGTGTTGTGGGGTATGCATATTGTTGTGTGTATTTGTTTTTCTGTGTCATGCATGAAGACAACTCTCACACACAACTCACAACTCTCACACAGGCGACCCCTGGTCAACAACAACCACTGTTGCTGCTGCCGCCACAGCCGCCACCATTGCTGCCACTACATGGGCATCCTTTGATGGAGCCCCCCCTCCTTCCACAGATGACCCATGGGGAGGGGGTGCCGCCACAACCGCCCCCCCCATGACAGCGGGCCCCCCAGTGACGGAAAGCAGAGGGAGCAGCTGGGGTGGCAGTGAAACAAACAGTGGTGTGGTGGGGCATGGTGGGTTTGACTCACAACCATCATCAGCAACTGCTGCTGCTGCAGGGGGTGTGTTATCACCAGTGGCGGAACATGTGGTGGATGGTATGTTGGTGGGGATGATGGTGGTGGTTAGAGGGTGGTGTTGGTGGGAACGATGGGGGTATTGCATTGCATTGCAAAATCAACATCCTTTGTACACACATGCACATGCATCCACATATGCACACATATTCGCATGCACTCTTCCACACACAAATGCATTCGCACATTCCCAGCTGTATGCGCACACACACAGAAACTGCTGCATGGCAGCCCCTCCCCCCTGATTCCCTACAACGCTGTTATGCTGCATATGACATGAAATATGCTCCAAGGGGGGGCCTCTCTGCTGCTGATGTTGGGGAATACATACGCCGTGCTGGGCTAGCAGAGGTGTGTGTATATGGGTGTGAGTATGTGTGGGTGGGTGGGTGGGTGAGTAGGGAGTGTGGGTGAGTGTATTGGTGGGTGAATTTGTTTGTGAATGGGTATGATTATTGGTATGGCTATGTACATGGGTGTGGGTATGTGTATGTACACATGGGGTTATCCTGCCTTGCTGTCATCTATACACACCCAATACACACCCAACACACCCAATACACGCCCACTCTGTCCTCCCTCTCCACACTCATACTCACATGCACAACACCCCCACATAAACCACCCCCACATACACCACCCACCCACAGGCACTCCTCCCCACCATCATGCACCTGTGTGACCGTGACAATGACGGTGTTCTCAACAAGCCAGAGTTTCCCCTACTCATGCTCTGCATACAACAAGCTCGAAATGGAGGGGCCCTGCCGCAGGGGCCCTTTACGGATCATCAGGTCACACGGTTACTGGGGCCCGGGGCCCTCCTTGCCGAACCCCCCTCATTGTCCCCTGCTATGAGGGATCTGTTGGGATTGGGGTTTTCACTAGAACAGGCCAAGGTGTGATTGTGGTGGTTGTGGTGATGGTGGTTTTGTGTGTGCTGAGTCTTTCTCTCTGTGTTGTATGCACTCTATCTCTCTCACACACACGTATATCCTTCACGCCACACCCGCCCCTCACATCACACCCCTCCCTCACACATCACACCCCTCCCTCACACACCACCCCTCCTTCACACCACACCCCCCCCTCACACACCACACCCCCCCCTCACACACCACACACCACACAGAGGGCAATGGAGTTGCATGGAGGTGACATGGAAGCTGCCGCCACATGGTTGGTGAGTCAGGCCCCCGAGCGACAAGGGTCTCTCTCTCCCATGGGTGGGGGCCCCGTGGGTGGGGCCCCCTGGGCAGGGGCCCCGGGGCCCTCTCCCACCAATGCTGCCGGTGGGGGGGGAATGTCCGCGTCAGGAGGGGGGCACACACGGACACATAGTATTGCTGCTGGGAAGCAAACACTCATGGCAGTGACTGGTAGGTTGTTTGGGCGGGTTTCATCGAGTGGGTGGGTGGTAGCAGTGTTTTGGTTGTGTGGGTGTAGGCAGTGTCGGTGTGGGTGTGGGGGGTTGGATGTACATAGGCATTGTATGCTGTGTTTGACATGCATGTGTGTTTTTCTCGTATGCATCGCATGGACAACATGCTCTGTACTGTACCCCCCCCAACAACACACCAGTCAATACACACACAACAACACACCCCTACACCCCTACACACAACAACACACCCCACCAACCCCACACAGGGAGTGAGCGACCAGAGTTGACCTTCTCCACAATCCACATGACCTACAAGAAAGACATGGCATCCCCATTCATCACCCTCACACTGCGTGATGCACATGGGGCACAGCTGGAGCGCACTTTAGAAACTGCACCTGGTGTGTTTGATCCCAGAACACATGTGCTGCAGCTGGGGCATACATTGACCTTGCAAACACCCGTGACTGCAATACCACAAGGTGTGTTTTGTTTGTGTTTTGTGTTTTTGGGTGTGTGTGTGTGTGTACAAGGGGTTGTGTTGATGGAGTTGCAGTGGTGGTGGATGGAGCATGATACATACAGGATGATGGGTGTTGACTGTGTTTTGATGCATCATGGGTTGGTGTATGATCAATCACCCTGTGTGTATATCCTCTATATACACCTCCTCTTTTACCTACCACACACACCTCACCATGCCGCAATGTACCCCCGAATAATCTCCTCCTAATGCATATTGCCCCCCAATAATCTCCTCCTTGTAATGCATATATACAGATAGTGTGTTGTTTATTGAGGTGCGGCACTACAAGCCCAAGGAGAAAAAGGTGAGCACTGCTGCATGGTCGTTTTTGCGTGCTGTTGATTATTTAGAGTTTACAGACATGACACCCCGACTCAAGGTATGAGGTGTGAATGTGTTATTTCACATACTGTATTTCATATATTATTCATGGGGTGTTTTTGCCGGAATTTGTATGTGGTGTGTATGTGGTGTGTATGTAATTGGTATGTGGTTTGTGTGCAATTTCTCTCATACCCCCCCCACCCAACACACAGTTGGGTTCCATGTTGTTGCCGTTGTACCAAAAGCCTGTGGATGCCAGTTTGCAAAAGCTCAAACGTGTCAATCCCAAGGCCAAGGAGCTCAACATCAACATTGGTGTGTCTTCATGAGCAGGGATTGTATGGCAACACAAGTGGCACTGGGAGTGGTGTTTGAGTTTTTGACTGTTTGCCGTTTCCATAGTGATACGTTTTTGCTATCATACTGTATGTCAAGCTCCTGTGTGTTGCTGTGTAAATGAATTATATACGTATTTGAGGTGGCTGGTGACAAAGGAAAGACCAAACGCAAACAATGATTGCGACACATGCGTGGTTGTTTGTCGCTGCGTACTTGGCGTGGTTGTCTTTCATCCACGCTGATGAGGACAAGAGTGTGATCATCATTGGTAGGAACATTCTTTGCGCTGAATATCGCTTTATGACGAACAATCCTCCTGATCATTGCCCCGCTGAACATCGCCTTGTGACCATGAGCTGCACCCCAGCTCCTCATCATCTCCCCATCCACAACTGCAGGCGCGGGTGCAGCTGGTTTACAAGCAGCAGTCAACCTCACAGCCAATGGGTGGAATGTTACGGTGTTGGAAGCACGTGGACGAATTGGAGGGCGTGTGTGGACAGAAACGGTGACCGTGCCGGGGGTGCAGGGGCCAGTGGTGCTCGATTTGGGGGCGATGTGGATCCATGTATGTGGGTACCAACTGTATTTTTGTGGCAGGATAATGTGCATATGATGTGCATCAATATGATATGTACCAGGATACTGTGCATTGATGCACTATGTACCACTATCATGTGTACACACCCATGTGTATACCACACCCATGTGTATACCATATGTGCACAAGGGCATTTGCATCACCATTCTTTATCGTCCTTACACGTACCCACCAGCACCCACCCACCCACAACCACTAGGGTGATGCCAAGACCACCAACCCAGCCTTTCTTCTCGCACGTGCTGCCAACGTCACTGTGTATTACCAAGGGCAGGATGAGGAAGCTACATACCTCCCTGGTGGGGAGCAGGTGTCAGCAGGGGAGGTACAGGCTGCACAAAAGCAAGCAGCAGACTTTGTTGCATGGCAGAAATCGTGGCGTGATGATCTTGGGTGTGATGGGCGAGGTAAGGGGAAGGGGGGGGAAGGGATGGAGGAATGGGGGCTAGGGAAGAGAGTGCTGGTTGTGTGTGTAAAAAGTAAATGTGTGTTGTACTCGTCATGTGTGTATTGTAAAGCGTCATGTGTGTTGCACTTGCCATGTGTGCTCCATCATGCTGTACACAATTAGGCAGCCCCCCACCCCCACCCACAGACCCTGGCGCCATTGCCACCACCCTCAACACCTCCCTCAACACCTACATCGCCACCCGTAACCTCACCACCACCACCACCACCATCCTGCACAACACACTCAACAGCGATATTGAACAAGAGTATGCAGCGTCCCTCGGCAACCTGTCTGCGTGTTGGTGGGATGATGGAGAAGAGCCCGAGGATGATCAGGATGGGTGGGTGGGATCAACGGGGTATGGCAAGGTGCTGGAGGGATTGGTTGTACGTGGTGGTGTGGGGGATAGGATAGTGCTGAACACGGTATGTTGTTTTGGGGGGGGTGTATTGGTGTGGTGTGGTGTGTATGTGTATGTGTGTGTAGTTGGTTTTGCTTGTATTATATATCATTTCCTGAGTATACACAACACCAATGTGCTGTGTTCTTTCAGTTGTACACATACCCCACATACAATACCCCCCCCCCCCTCACTCCCCCACAGACTGTCACCAGCATTGACTACACACCCACCACCCTTGCTGCACACAACGGCAATATACTGGTCAACACAACCTCAACTAATGGTCAACAGAAGATATACAAGGCGCATTATGTGTTGGTGACTGTGCCACTTGGTGTGTTGAAGAAGGGCAACATTACCTTTACACCATCACTTCCTGTGGAGAAGCAGGTGGGGGGGGGAGGGGGGGTAGATCATTACCAGATGGGGCTGTGTTGCACATTGCACCCACGTGCACAATACCCACACACACCATGTAGTACAGAGGATGTTGTGTTGTACGCACACTACAAATACACACACACACACCACACACACACTCCAAATACACACACACACCCCACACACACTCCAAATACACACACACACCACACTCAGGGTGCAATCAATAGACTAGGCATGGGTTTGTTGGACAAGGTCTTCATACTGTTCCCCAAGGTGTTTTGGGACACTGAGGCATTTTGGATCAACAGGGTTGTGCTCAATGATAGTCATGTGGGTGTGTGGACGGAGTTTGTTTCCCCTTACAGGTAGGGTTTTGTATCCCCTTACAATCTGAAGGGGAATAACCTGAATAACAAGGGTTTTAGGGTTTTAGGGACCTGCATGACGGTGTCCCCCTCCCCCATCCTCCACACACAACCTGCTCCTCTCCATCCACCCCCAACCCCCCTCCCCCCCCCTCCCCCCCCCAAGGTATACCAAGCAACCCATGCTCATTGCCTTCATTGCTGGTGACCAAGCCGTTGCTGCTGAACAAACCCAACTTCAATCCCTCAATGGTACCAACCTAAATGGGAATACCAAGGATAATACCACACCATCCCTCAATACAACAGTACAGCAGGTGCTCGATGCGCTAGACACCATGTACCCTGGTCAAGTACCTCCTATACATCAATTGCTGTATTATACACGGTATTTTTGGGGGCAGGATGTGTACACGTTGGGGTCGTATTCCTACATGGCGAATGGTACCAATGGCACGGTATGATTGGGGGTGTGTGGGTGTTGAGAGTGTGGCAGTATGCACAACCTCGCCCCGGCCCCCCACACACCACACTCAACACACACTCAACACACACTCAACACACAGGAACGGTCTGTATTAGCACAGCCAGTCACAATCCCTTCGTATGGTCCCCGTTTATTTTTCGCAGGAGAAGCAACAGATAGTAGGTTTCCGAGCACTGTGCATGGAGCCTTGCTGAGTGGTAGTGATGCTGCTGGGAAGATAATGGATGCTGCTGATGCGTGAGATTGGATGTGTGAGAATGGATGTGTGAGAATGGATGTGTGAGATTGCCCATCATGTTGTGGCCATGTTGTATTGCATAATACTGCACTTGGAAACACGAGCATTGCTATTATGATTGACTGCAAGTATTGTTGTTGGTAACCAACATTGCACATGGTTGATAATCATTACATTATACTGCCAGTATATCACAACCACTACAACAACCATTGCTTCAATAAAAAAACACAAGTTCCATGTGAATGACACAGTCAATCATAATCATTCCCGTGTTCGTGTAATGTTCACTTGTACATTCCCCAACACCCCTGGTATGGCAACATGTGGCTTGGACACCACCACCCGCACTGCAGTCACCCGGTGTTGACTGGTCAACACACGAGCTGCTATTGACTGCGCAACAGACTCTATCAGTTTACGAGGTGGGCCCTCTACAACAGCTTGAGTTTCCCTGGGTGTGGGGTATGGCAGGTGTATGGGGTGTGGGTGAGCACATGCATGTGTGCCATGTGTTATATGGCGTGTACATGCAAGGTGAGCACATGCATGGTGTATGTGTTGAAAAGGCTCCCCATACCGAAACACGTCGGCATAGTTGACAGTGTCCTTCAAGTCATCTGATTTTCCTGCAGATGCAAGGTCACACCACATGGTCAGATCCACGACAAACCGTTGACCGAGTTGGGTTTCAGGTGGGTAGACGCCATGGTACCCAAAAAACGTCATGCCTTGCAAGTGTATGCTGTCTTTGTTGCGTGTCATGTCGCCGTTGCTTGCTGCATGGAGCATGCGTAGACATGGGAGGTGCGTGGTGACGAGACAACGGCTTCGTGCAAGATTGGAAAGCATGGTGATGTTTGACCAGGGCAACTTTTTCTGCCTGGTTTCTGCTTTGATTACGAAACGTGTGAAACCACAGTGTGAGTATGATAATACAAAGTGAAAATCAGGTCCTGCTTGCGGTCAAAGTGTATGAAAAAGTTGTTGAAAACGTTGAACAACAAATGAAAACATTCAGCAACTTAACAAAGCCCAGTACAAAGCATAGTAAAATCACCACAACTCCCTCATGGTGGCGTCTGCGCCATTGTTTGCGCCATTTCGTGCGCTAGGCTATGTCTGTGATGATGTTCCACTGGCCGTCCAGCGTATAGGCAAGGAAACCTTTATCACAGTCAGCGTTGGCAATACATGGCAGGTGCGTACGAATGATGATGGCACCTGAGTGACATTCAGGTTGCCGCCAACAACGGTCAAACATTGCTCGTCAAACACATGCTGCTGCTTCTGCTCAACCTCCACCCCACCGAAAAAAACAGGTTTACAATTGTGCCAAAATCACACTGGTATTAGTAGGACCACCCCTGCCCACAAACATTACCTTTCTCGCAGCAGCCAAGCATCACACCTTTGCCGCCTTGGACGATGGCACTGTGCACGTTGCCCACCGCGCCACCCCTGAGGCAATCCTCCCTGCTCCTGATGGTGCCACCAAGTCTACAACCACAACAACAAAATACACCCCGCAGCTGCTGTTGCTCGGCCGCGTATTGCTTGTGCTGCATCCCCAGCTGCATGTGCTCGCAGTGTGGGATCTGGATTCCGACCTCTCCACACCCCAACGCCTGGTTTCACTGCCTGCAGATTTCCACGCAACATGCATGTGCCATCCAGACACGTATTTAAACAAGATTGTGGTCGGTTCAAACGATGGGCGTTTGGCAGTGTACAACTTTGCCACTGGGCGATGCTTGTATGAGAGCACTGTGTTTTGTGTTGCGGCTGATGCTACACAGCAGACCAGTACACAGCAGACCATTGTACAGAAACAGCAGGTCAACAGTCAACATTTTGTAGGAAAAGTAGGAACACTGACTGGTGTATCTGTACTGGTGGCAAGTCCCGGATTGGATGTGATTGGTGTGGGCTTGGCAGATGGCCGCGTGGCGTTGCACAATATCAAATACGATGAAACAGTGGTGGAATTTAGCAACGCAAGTGGTGCGGGCTTACGACATGATATGTTTTTGACCAACACGGCAGCAGCAAAGGGGCATGCGCTTGCTGAGGGTGGTGGTGGTGCCCAGGGTGGTGTAGGAGACACAGGAAACACACCAGTGATGGCTATGGCGTTTAGGACGGGGGGTGGGGTGCCGCTGATGGTGGCGGGGGGCGGGGCGGGGGTGGTGACGGTGTGGAACTTGGAAACACGACGATTGCATGGTGTTATCAAGGTGCGTTTGTGGAAGGGGGGTATTCAATTATTGTGAGAGAATAAAAGTGTGTTGCGTATGTTTGTGGTGATACATGCATGCACATATTCATTCTGCGCACAAGTACCATGTTTTTATTTCCACCATGTTTTGTGTACTACCCTGTACACTACCATGTCTTATAAATCACCATATTTCTTCACACAAAAACATGCACCAACACTCTCACCCACCCACCCTTCCCACCAACCTAGGACGCCCATGATGCACCCATAGTCAACCTTGTATTCTTCCCCGGTCAACCCATCGTCATGTCCCAGGGTGCCGACAATGCCATTAAGCATTGGATATTCGACAACACAGATGGTTCTGCTCGACTGCTGAGGTTTCGATCGGGACACAGTGCCCCACCTGTGCGTGTGCGTGGTTATGGTGAGGAAGCAAGGAGGCTGCTGAGTGCTGGGAGTGATAGGGCGTTTCGCATGTTGAGCATTGTGCAGGATCAACAGAGTAGGGAGTTGAGGTAGGTGATGTTTGGAAGGGGTTGGGGTGGGGAGAGGGAAGCAAAGGTGGGTGTGTATGTGGGTGTGGTGGTGGTGGGGTGTATTGCATATGTATGGTACGTATGGTTGTTGCTAGTTGCACTGTTCTCTCTTCTCTACACATACGCACACTCTGGTTTCTCCCAATGCCACTGCGCTCTCTCTCTCTTTCTTTCAATTCTCTCTCTCTCTATGTATATGTACTATGAATGTATACATCCACACACCCACCCACCCACACAACACAACACACAGTCAAGGGCATGTAGAACGCAGGTCAAAGCGTCTCAAGGTCACTCAAGAAGAACTCAAACTCCCCCCTGTTGTAGCACTTGATGCATGTCCTGTGAGAGAACGAGACTGGTGCAATGTGCTTACTGCACATGAAGGGGATGCAGCTGCGTATGTGTGGCGACTGCAGCATTTTTGTTTGGGGGATGCTGTGTTGAGAATACCCAAGGAAGTTGCGAAGAAGCTGCCCAAGCAGGTGGTGGAGGCTCCTGCTACTGCAGTGTGTATTAGCCGGTAGGTGGTGTTGGTGGGGTGGTGTTGGTGGGTTGGGAAGGTGTGTATGTGTTTTGGATGACAGGGGATGGTTGCTGTTGTGATTGCTGTTGCTGTTGTCGTTTGAGGGTTGCTTGTATAAAATTATACAATTTTATGTACACCACACCCACACCCACAACCACACACAGTTGTGGCAACTTTGGTTGTGTTGGGAGTGCAAGTGGACGTCTTGACCGCTACAACATGCAGTCAGGACTTCATCGAGGGGGTTATAGTAGGAATAGCAGCAGCACCACCACCACCATGAACAACAATATGCAGCACCACATGACAGTGGCAGCACATGATGGGGCTGTAACTGGTGTAGCAACTGACAGTACAAACACAGTGGTGGTGACGGTGGGACATGATGGGTGGTTGAGGGTGTGGGACTTCAAAAGACATGGGTTGCTGGGTCAGGTGAACGTAGGGGCACCGTGTGTGTGCTTGGATCTACACCCCACGTCCCTGTTGGCGGGGGTGGCGTGCGCACCAAGTGGTGGGAGTGATGGGAGTGGTTGTGGGGCACCAGCGGTGCGTGTGTATGATGTGAGTAGCAGGCAGCTAGTGCGCCGTTTTGTGCTTGCCACTCGGAATACGACAAAACGTAGTGGTGGTGGTGGTGGTAGTAGTAGTCAGCATGGTGTACACAACAACAACAACAACAGTAACAGCACTGTTACCAACAATACACAAATTCGGGGTGTGCATGTGCGAGATGTGTGTATTTCAGCAGATGGGCGTTGGTTGTTGGCTGGGAGCAGTGAGGGATTGGTGTGTGTGTGGGACATTGCAGCTGGACACATGCTACAGGTCTGTCTCTGTGCCGGATGTTGTGTGTGTGTTTGTTTGTTGTTGTTTGTGTGCACACTACCAAAAACCTACACCCTGTATCCACACACCCTGTATCCACACCCCTTATATACACCCCCCCCCCCTCTACCCCCCCTTCCCACCCCCTCTACCCCCCCCTTGTCCAGGTACTGGACATGTGCACACCCGTGTCATCCCTCACACTCTCCCCCACCCTCGATCTCCTCGCGACCACCCATGACCAACAACGGGGCATCAGTCTATGGAGTAATCAAATGCTGTTTGGGGCAGCAGACGCGATTGTGCCTAGTACCACACCCATACAAGTGTGCCAGCCGGGTGTGTCTACTGGCAATGTGGTGGTGGAAAAAGGGGGGGGAGAAGGGGGGGAAAACAGAGGGGAAGAACAAGGTGGGGGAAAGGGAGAGGGGGAGGTACAAGTGGGTGGCGTGTCTTTGGTACCACCATCGTCATTACATGCGGGTGGGGGTGCACAAGCAGCAGTAGCAAAACACACACAAGCAGCAGGGGGAAAGGGTGGGGAGGTGGTGTTAGGGAAAAAGGGTGGGGAGGTGATGCCAGCACCACTAGCGCCCTCATTGGTCACTATGAGTCTGTTGCCTAAGGCACAGTGGTCAAATCTGGTACACATGGATGCCATCAAGGTGTGTATATTGTGTTGTGTGGGTGTATTGTGTTGTGTGTAGGTTGGTCTTGTTGTGTGTGTGTGTGTATGGTTGTGTGTTTATTGTGTTGTGTGTATTGCTGTATCGTAATCAACCTCACTTTCAACCATCCACTTGTATCACCCCCCCCCCACCCCCCCACCCCCAGGAGCGCTCCAAACCCATTCAACCACCAAAGAAACCAGCAGCAGCCCCCTTTTTCCTCCCAACACTCCCTGGCCTCTCACGCACCCCTGTGTTTGATGTGGATGGTGAAGAGGGGGACCACGGGGATGAAATGAAAGGGGAGCTGAGTGGGTCCCGTGTGTTGAGCGGTATGTGTTTGGTTTGTATGCGTGTACCCCACATGTGTGTCGATGAGTATAATGTGTTGTTGATTTGTGCAACGTGTTGTTGATTAGTACAATGCTTGAGCATCATGCAGGGCGGTGGCATGTGGCACATGATGCAGTTGCCACACACACATATATACCACACCACTGCCACCCAGCCTACCCACCCATCATCACTAAACACCCCACACACAACACACGCAGGTGTACGACGTGCCCACCTTGCCACCTCCCCCTTTATCTCCACCCTCCGGACCTGTTACGCAACCAACACCTGGTCACCTTTCTCCCAACTCCTACAATCCCTCCCCCCCACTGCACTCGACACCGAGGTACACTCCATGACGGTCCTACCCACCGACGACGCTGCACACAACGCACAGCAAGTGGAGGACGTGCAGGCGTTGTTGTGTTTTATACAAGACACGCTGAGGAGTAATAGGGGGTTTGATTTTGCCCAGGCATTACTGCAGGTGGTGCTCCGGGTGCATGCAGACACCATAGCACAGCATGACACGTTGAGGCAGGTGGCGGGGGAGTTGCAGGGGGACATTGGGAGCAGTTGGGGGAAGTTGGAGGGCATGCTGCAGCAAGTTCGGTGCATGGCGACCATGTTTGGGGGGTGGCACAGTGGATGAGGGGGTTTGTTGTTTGGATGAGGTTGTGTGGATGAGGTGAAGGGGGGTGTAGGGGTGTTTATTGTTTGCCGATGTGGGTTTGCCATGTATGATGGAATACCATTATGAGGTGTAGTGTACCTGGCATACCCTTTTTCTGTCAAGGTGTTTTGAGGGAAAGAAGGAGTTACAGTGTGGAGCAACGTTTTCAATGTATTCATCATCATTGTTATTTTTGTGTAACGTACGCTGTACTTGTGTGTGTATATGTCAAAGGCCACACACCAGCAGCATGATGGAGAAAAGCACATAGAAAGGAAAGCAATAGGGAACACTGCATAGAAAGGAATGCAATGGAGAGCACATGCATAGAAAGCAAAGTCCTGAAAATGACACACAAGAAGGGCACAATCAAATACATGCACACATACCCGTGGAACACACACCCAGCCCACTCACACCCGTGAAACACACACACACACACATCACACACACACAACCAGTTCCCCTCCAAAACACAAAGACAACCACAGTTTTTCATTTTAGTAGGGATCCACACGGCCCTGCGCCCTATCCCGACGCACCCTCTCCACTCCCACACCACCCACATCAACACCACCCACACCTCCCCCCTCGGGCCCCCTGCCCCGGCCCCGGCCCCGGCCCCCCCGCCCACGGCCGCGTCCTCGACCACCAAAGGGGTGGCCACCAAACGCCAGGGGTGGGGGAAATGGAGGGGGGCCCATGGAGGGGTGCCACCCTGGGAAAGGTGGTCGCATGCCGAGTGGGGGTGGAAAAGGGGGGGGAATACCTGATGTGTGTAGGGGGTGTATGTTGATGATGTCATGATGATGTGTGTAGTGTATACCATGTCGATTTTGTGTGTGTGACAAATGAGTATGTGACATGCATGAGTATACACAGGACATGCACTCACCAAACCCCCCACCCCCCACATCCCATCCAATACCTGGTAGTCCACCTGGCATGAGTGCCCCTGCTGCCAATCCCATTGCGCCATGTGAGTTGTTGAATGCTGCAAGCAACATCTTTCCTCGTCCAGCAGTGGCTGCTCCCTTGGCTGGTAAGACCTGTGTGGTGATGGGTGTATGCAGAGAGTGTATGTAGGGGGGTGCATGTAGGGATGTATGTAGGGAGTGTATGTTGGAGGGTGCATGTAGGGGTGTATGTAAACCAGCCTTCATCTGCCCGCAACATCCCCTTCCATCATCATCATGGCATCTAGGCATCGCCATCATACCACGCCATCATGAAATCGTGTGAGACTCTTGCCGTCGGACACAGTCCAAGTGCCGTTGAGGTCAGTGATACGAATGCCAATAAGGTTGAGTGCTTCATTCATGCGCTTGAGGGTAATGCTCTGTGTGTGCATGGTGTGTGTGCATGGACGCTTGAGTGTATAATGAACAACCTGCAAGCAAATATATCTACAGAACTGATACAACCACACAGCACCATACGCATCTCATACATTGTGGTGGCCACCATCAGAAAGCACCACCTCCCCATTCGGGCGCACACGCAGCAAAAAGGTCTTTTTAAACTTGACTACCACCTCATTGGTGTCTTGATCCGTATAACATCGTGCCTGTGTATGTATAGGGCTGTGTGTATGCATGTACAGACATGTGCGCACCCATCGGGCATCGGCTACCTGCTCATCGTGAGGGTGCTTTGGTCCTGATTCCCACCGTGCACCCTGTCCCTCACGATGCCTGTTTAAGACCACCACTCGAGTTGCACCGTGTTCTTCTCGCTGTGTGTGATACAAAAAAAAGCACCGTGATGTGTGTGGATGTGTGTGTGTGGATGTGTGTGATGTGTGTGGATGTGTGTGATGTGATGTGTGTGGATGTGTGTGATGTGATGTGTGTGGGATGTGTGTGATGTGATGTGATGTGGGTGGATGTGTGGATTGATGACCATATGCCAACCACACACCAACGACACACCAACAATACACCAACCACGTACCATCTGCTTGGCATCTCTATGATTGCCGTTGGTTTCATCTGTATGTGATCGTTTGCGATAACTCTTTTCCTGTATCAATGCATCCAGGCTCATATCAAGGCCCTTGGGGACATCATCTGCCATGGTTGTGAGAGGAGATGTTGGTGATGCTGTGGTTTGGTTGTGATGGTATCTATCTTGTATCTATCTTGTAGTTGGTGTGTTTTATTTATTATGATGGGAGTTTTAATGCGTGTGAGGCTGGGTTTATTCACATCAAAGCTGCACACCTGTGCCTTGTGCCACCTAGTCAGTGCTGTACATGTGTGATGCTACTGTTGCTGGGTGTCACTCTAAAGCATGCCACTCAAAAGGCATTCACTCTAAAGGCATGTTGAGGTTGACCAGGGCCTCCTTGTATCCATGGCGACCAGGCGCTTGTTGCGGCAAGATATGAGTGTGTGATGAACCCAGCTCACACTGTCACCCAGGGGAGGGCAAGGGGTTGCAGATTTGTGCTCTGTAGCAGAGAGCAGATTTGAGGTGGAGACAACAGAGGAAAAATCCCCTCTGAACCCACAGTCTGAACCCACAGGAGACGATTGATGCATTGCTTACGGTGATTTGCCTGCTCCGTGTTGACTTTGTAATTCCATCAAATCTGCATCGCTCTCATAATCTGTGCACACATCGTTGTTTGCAATGTTTAGCACGCTCGTATTCATATACCAACAATGAGTGTCTCTACTACATCCCTCTTACTCCTGTTGCTTGCCCCAAGCGCGTACGCGCAGCAGTCTCGCCTTGGTGAGATCACGAGCAACAACCCCGATGGCCCAGGTGTGTGTAGCGCGTTGTGATACAGCAGCAGATTACTTGATGCATGGTCAACACCTCCAATGTGTCCAATGCCACCTTTTTTGTAACAGAAGCGGACTGGTTTCCTGTCAACAACGCAGAGCCCATGCCGTTGCATCCATTCCGTATGAGATCCGCCCTCAGGACACACCCAAAGCAGTGCCCACCAGGAACCACATATCAATCAACAATCTACGCCATGTGGTCGGACAATGCAACACAAGTTCCCAATCTGCAGGCCGGCACCATCACATGGGGTGGCTGCTACCCACACATGCAGATACTGTACAAAGGTACCAGGGGCATCAACTGACTATGTATGTCGAGCGTCCACACCCGTACAACCCACACCCTACCCAAGGTGACCGCAAGAATCAGTGGCCAGTTGTAATCTGGAAGAGTATCAATATCCCAGGCATGAATGAAAAACACAGCATGGGCAGTGATATTCCATTCACCGCCATGCACAACCTCGGTAGGCATACAATTCCCCCTGCTGTGTATGCACCAGTGTCAAAAAAAAACACTCTACATGTGTCACAACCAACCACAGATCCATGTCACAATGGGCAGATTGACGATGAGGATAGAGTGTATGACACATGCACACAGCAGGGTGGGGTGATAGATCCTGCAACGTGGCAGGAGAGCATGAGATTTCCAGTGAGGGACCCCACCACCTGGCGCTGGTATGGTGTGTGTGTGGGAGGGGAGTACCTCACTTGTTGACGTTGCAACAGCACCCGATTGTTTCACAAAAATATATATACACACACATATCATGGACCACAAACCTGCGCACATTTCACAGGGGTCCCTATGTGCCACCACCCAAGATAAGCATCCCAGGCAACTGGACGCCCTATGCTCTTGACCCAAACAAGTGTGGCTACGTCATGTACTGCCCACGGTATGCATCACCCCTGTGTGCTTTGATACGTACATTTGTCAACTCATGCAGGAACAACATTCTACCTCTTGTTTTTTTCTTCACTGCCAATTTCTTTAGCTACCCTCGTCCCAATGCTCAACAATCTTTCCTCCTGCACTCCAACCAATCACCTTGCAACAAACCTCACAACCACATCACGACACTCCACACAGGTCCAATGGAGATGGACTCACCAGTTACTCCACAGTCAACCCTGATGGATGTCCCCCCCAGTGGAATGACATGCCTGAACTACCCATACAATGGTATGTGCACATCACCAACACATCACCAACACATCACCAACACATCACCAACACACCCAACACATCCAGGGGATGGGGTCCATTGGCACAACAGAAAGTGGCACGCACCCAATCATCCGTACCAATAAACATCCCCAATGGACGCGTGGCCTCCCTGTCTGCACGTGCTGATACTATCGGCCCTCTGTTGGCCTCTGCTGGGGTTGCTACATCACAGGGCAGTCAGATGAATGGCTGCAACCGATTTGGACCAAATATGCGCCAAGTCACTGGCATTGGGGCTGACAACATAGGTGCGTGTGGTGTGTATTTTGTCTGAACTTACCGCCACAACACACCGCCACAACTCCCACCCTAGGCTATTCTCGGTTCACACGCCCCCGTTTGCGTGGTGACACCACCCCATGGCCCCCACCCAGTCGCACCTGTACCTTTCGAGACATCCACTTTATGGATGTGTCCGCCCTCCGTGGCTTCCCCTACAATTACTCACGACTTGGTATGCTCATGTCCGCTCGGCGCAACTGGTATCGTGAGAGCGATCGTTTTCATGTCAACTTTGATGGTGGCTTTAGCTTCATCATGCATGCAGATCCGGGCAATTTGTACGGCATGCGCAATTTGGATTATTACCACAAGTATGGAGAGCTGCCCAACGCAATATGGCAGGAAGCGTGGCATACAGGGGCCGATGCCTATTTGATGTCGGTTGTCAAACCAGTGTGGAACATCCCAATGGGTGGCATCTTGTATTGGTTGGTGACGATGCGTGGGTGCAATGCGGATCGGGGAGGGAGTGTCCTGGATTCGTGGCAGGTGTCGATTGATGGGCAAGTTGAGCGGGGGAAGCAGGGGTACTTGGTGGGGCAGAGTACTGGGGCCGCCGATGATGTACGTGTGTTTTTGTGGGGGGGGTGTTTGTGGTGTGTGGGGGGGTTGCGAGCGCACGCTCACACCCACAATACCAACAACAGATTGCCAACCTATTGATCAATGCTACGGCGCTGGGCTTGCAGCCTGGGTGGCACACATTGGAGGTCCATATGAACCAACGATCTACAGTCCCAGAGACATTGGGGCAACCCCGCAAAAGTATGTAGTGTTTATTGGTGGTGCATATGTATACTGTATACGTGTATGGTACCGATGGACATGTATTCCTCTTGTTTTTGTGGTGTTTCTGCCTGCATTAACTTTGCCACACATCCCCTTGACCATCCCAACACACCAAACCACCACCACCCACCACCCATCCACAGTGGTCACCAAGCACATGTTTGAAATCATTGACGACCCGATTGCCAGTGGTCGCTGCACTGATTTCATCACCTATCCCTTTTTCCAAGCTGACTATCGCACCAACCATGACCGCAATGGGGCAGTCATGCAAATGGGCGGCCTAGGCAACTGGTATGGTGTTGATATGATGTGTGTTCATGGGTGTGTGTGCCCATCACACATGCTGTGATACCCAAACACATTTCCCAACACATTTCCAACACGCCCTTTCCCTATCAGGGACACAACCCGCATCAACCAATACTGGTGGGATAACCGCATCATCCGCACCAACAACCTGCTGCAGTTTGACATGTCTTGGATGCGCACCCGCAGACAGCTTCGCGCAGCCACGCTCTACCTGGGATACCTTGGGCAACGCAACCCTACCACAAAGACCTCTGTGCGGGTGTCGGTTTTTGCAGTGAGCAATGCCATCCTGCCTGCACGCTGGTATGACACCACCTGGGACCCAAATGGCGATGTGCCCATCCCGGGGTGGAACTGGAGGGATGCTGGTGTAGAGGCACGATTACAGCGGGTGGGTGGCTTCACAGTGAGGCTCAACCAAAAGCAAGGCATGTGGACTCGCTCACAATACATTCCAGTTGCGCTCAACGTCACGTGGCTGAACCAGTTTCAATCGGCACAGGTGTGGGTTTGTAGTTTTCTGCTGTATTTGAATGAGGGTGTTGTGTATATCAACATATATGCCAGTGATACACAATCATTAAAAACACAATGAACAACACACTGAACAACACAACACATACTCATCACCATGCGTACCACACACAGCGTCGTGCATTTACTTTGGTGATGCGCCCCGATGAAGATACTGAGACAGAAATCAACTTCAGCAACCTGTGGGGGTTTTCCAATGGCCCGGGGGGTGTAGCCCCCTTTATCCGAATGGTCCCCCTGCATAGTCTGTGTTCGGGCATTCGTGCCTGATACGTGTGTTTTGTGGTTTCCTGTTTACTTTCATTACCATCAGAATAACGTGGGTTATTTTCATGTGTTGTGTTGGCATCATTTTTTGTGCCAACGGCCTTTGTGCCGAGGGCCCTGCAGGGATGACGTGTTTTTTTTGTTTGTCCTGATGTCATTTCACTCTGACTTGGTGACTTTCTTGCATTGTTGTTGCACGTTTTGAGGTTGTTTTGTTGAGATATTCTTTTGCTGCATGACACAGTATACTTTGGCAGGTGTACGTACTATTCATGTACCACTATTCATTCCCTTGTATGCATGAGAAATGCTCAATTTTTTGTTCCCTGCTGCCTTTCACTGCTGCTGCTATTAGGATATACTTGACATTATCATGCTTGATGTCATTATCCCTGACATTATTATGCTCAACATTGTTACTCAACGTTACTAGCAACCCACACCAACACATAGCCAACCACAATAGCAACCCAGATTTGATGACCAATACCACGTTACAGGATTCATGCCATGTAATATGCAACATTTTCTGTTGCAAGTATGTAATCATGCATGCTCATGTTCAGTTATACACCAGCCACAACTAGAATGCAGCCACGGTCAACAGTCAAACACAGGGGGGCGCTCCTGCGTGATGTTGCGCACATACCTGTGGTAGGGGAGATGGGAGATGATGTTGTGTTGGCAAGGTATGTTCATTATTCACAATTTTTCTTCAACAAATACATACTGTTGCAGCTACTACACCACCCACCACATGTGTCACCACATGTGTCTTGCGTCACAACGTAACCTCCCATGCACAAACACGCCATACCAATCATCAAAGTCAACCGACATGGCCAGGCTGTATCCATTAGACTCGAGCAGCTTTTTCAAGCAGGAGCGGCGGGGCTCCTCATGGTTGTGCTCCACTGTGATGGCACCAAATTCATACTTCCAAAAGGGAAAGTATTGCAATGCATGAAACTCAGCACCTGGGATGTGGAGGGAATTTGGGTGGTGATTTACGCGATTTGGAGGTCATTTGTGGGTTGTATGCATTGTATGTGTGTTGCATGATGTTGGTGATAATGCATGGGTCACATGTACTGTCACATGTAGTGTCACTGGTCACTTGTACATCAAAGGTATGCGGTGAGCGCCACAGCAACATGTATTGTGTGGTATACACCATGCTTCTCTCTCCACCACCTCCCTTACAACGCACCTTCGATATCCAATGACAAGTACTCAATAAAGCGAGGTGCCTCATTCCGATCAAGAATATTTGCCAATGTGTCTGTTTCCACCTCAACCACTTTACTGTCACGCAAACCACTCTTGTGCACACGTTTATGATTCTCAGACATGGACTTTTCCAACCCACCAACGGGGCCTGCAATGCGAAATTTGACTGCTTTTCCTGTTGTGTAGTAAGTGAGTAGGTAAGTAAGGAGTTTAATGGTTGGTGGCAATGGATTGATGTTTCAGTCAGAGCCTCTGCACACACACAACACACACACACACATACAGAACACACAGGCACAGAAAAACGAAAACAACACCAATGCAACACCAGATACCAAATACATACCTGCAACATCGTCCACAGCACGGCGTTCCAGGGTACAGGTGCGTTCTGCAAAGTCTCCCGATGGATTGGGCTCAATGCAGATGCCACGCCAGCCAAGTTGATCGAGCTGGTAGCTGTTGCTGATAAACTTGGGGTTGTGTGCACCACAGTCGACATAATACTTGGGCTGTGTGTAGAGTGCGCAGTGTGTGTAGAATGCATTGCAAAAGGAATACATGCAGTGTATATAGGGTACAGATACACCAATACGCATCCTCCCACCAGCCTCCCCCCCTACCTTGTCTTCCTCGTCGGCAAACATGTGGGACACCCAGTGGTCAGCGCCCAACTGGGAGGTACGCCCCTCTCCAGGTTTGTAATACTCTGATCCATATTCAACGCCTGGTGGGAGCCTGGGGAGCTTGTTCCCAAGTGCGGTGGTTGAGAGGAGGAGTGCGCACAACAAGAACATAAGCGAGGTCAATGTCCGCATCGTGTTGCAAACGGTTGGTCGTAAAACTGCTTTTTGGGTAACGTAATGGGTGTTGGGAATCCCAAATGTGCTATTTAATGGTGGCGTTAGGATGCGACGCTTATAATGTTGGCGATGCACAAGCAATCCGATGTGCTTGGTATGCGTCACTTCAGTGCGTGTGTAACAGGTGTTGCCTTCCAGGGTTCTGCGTCGCGTGTTGCGAATGCGTATTTGGGTTTTTACAACGGACAACCGTTTTTTTTTTTTGTTTCAGCGTCTGTTACTTGCAAGTAACACTGCGACCATTCTTGATGCATGTGCAGACCTAAATTCCCACAAATAGCAGTGTACTATGACAAAGGACCACAAAGTAGCACCAGAGAACCTTGTGAGGGAAAAGGGTGCATGTGCCATTGATGATGATGCACCATGACCTAGTCTCCTTGCCAAGGTGCGCCACTCCATCTTCATGCCTTTCATCTTGCACACTATTCTATCAAATATCACACAGTTGTTGGGCTATCGTGCCCCTCGCAAACGTGTGGTTTCGGTCATTCGGTTGATCACCCACACCAACCAGCAACCTGATGGCACACCACCACCACCATCCTCCCATGGCGAGTCATGACAGGGCCATCATCAACTGCACATCAGCAACAGATGGTCAAGGATACCTTTCTCGCCAACAATGCAGCGAGGGTTTGGTGGAGGAATGAGGCACGGTTACACACTCATACACACAAGGAGAAGTAAAGATCAAAATTGTGTACACACATGCATGTAACAAAAGCAATCACAAACCACTCATGCTGCCAAAACCACCATGCTGCCTCACAAACAACACACGTTTCAATCAATGCATCATGACCACATCCTCTATCCCACATCCTCCTCCTGCCACCATTCCCCCAGCCACTCCCTACCCCCCTACATAAACACACGCCGGCGTCGGCGCGTCCCCCACCAATACCCCAGCACGGCCCCCATTGCGCCCACCACCACAGCACCTGTCACCAACTGCCCATAGCTCGCCTGCACCACACTACTACCAGCACCTCCTCCCCCCCGTGCCGAGGCGCGGGAAGCGGACCCCCCGTGTCGTGCCCCAGAGAGCCCCTGTTCGAGTGGCGTTCCCAGGCTCCCTGCAACGGCAAATGCCTCGGCAAATGCAGCACGCCAGGTGTTTTCATCACGTGCATATGCTTCCACCCACCTAATGGAATGTGTGCATTTGATTTGTGTGTGCATTTGGGTGTAAAGCCATGTTGAAACAAGAAAAAGAACAACAAGAAATAAGAAGAAGAACAAGGACAAGAACAAGAAGAACAAGAAGAAGAACAACAACAAATAGAAGAAGAAGAAAAAGGAGAACAACATCACTGTCACCACCACCATCACCACCACCACCGTCACCACCACCAACAACAACAACCACCCTACACTTCCACATACGTTTTCAGTTCAGGGTCACTGGTCAGCACAGGGTCTGCATTGACTGAGGGCCCCCCCGGCATGACAAGTGCCTTGAAAAACGTGTTGTCCATGTTGGTGGTTTTATTACGAGGGTCCCATTGCTTTTCGAATTTCAAAGGGTTGCCCCAATGCATCCCCATTGGGTGTGCACCTGTGTGTGTGTGTGTATGCTCCACACAACGACACATGCTGCGTACAAACCACCCTGACACACCCTATACCTCAAACCCACCCACCCACAAACGCGCATACCTGCAAGTGCAACATACAGGCGTGCCTCCAACCCAGTTCGTGCCATTAACGTCTTGAAATTGCCCTTGGTGGGATCGCTGGACAATCGTCCCCTGGGAGGACTCACACGAGAGTCTGTGCGTCCAGGTGTAAAGGCGATTTTCGGTCCCTGCATGGCCTCCACACCCACAATACCAGCCAGTTGAATCAAATCTGCGTGATATCAAGGGCCGTTTGCATGAGGATGCGTGTGGCAGACAACCAGTGCCAAAAGCTGCCAACGCACCTGCATAGGTGATGCTGGGATCCAACGTTTTCTTAACCCCATCAATGACAGCGATGATGCTGTCCAGGCCTTCGTTGCCAGGATGCTGCAGCTCCCTTTCTACACGGATGCTGCCATTGGGGCCGCCAGTTTTTGTGGAAGCATCAAATGTCAGTGCATCATTGAGTGCAAGCCGGAGCAAGGCTGGAGCAAGCTTCTTCTCAACTGCTGCTGCTTGCAGCTGGGTTCTTGCTTCACTAATCCAGCTCATTTTTGCGTTGTTTTGTGTACACGAGTGCTGCAAAGCTGATGATGAAAATTGATTATTGCCCCTTTTTGCCATTTTTGCCCATTGCCAGAGCCTCAATGCGTGTGCACAACATGCATTTGTGCCACCCACCCCCAGCCATCCATCCTCGCTCATCACCATGCCAAGAAGGTTACCATCTTGATCTTGATCACTCATCATCTGTATGAAAAACCATGAAAAAACGTACAAGCAGGGAATGTAAAACGCTGGCCATCTTTGTACAGTCTCTTGAGGGTAGCCGTGTCGTTGTGGAGCTCACCAACGACACCATCGTCCGGTACGTTGATGGACATCAACGCCTAATTCACACACCAATGCCACACTGCAACAACCATCAAAATAGGGGCCAGCTGGACACAGCAGACATCTGGGGCAACCTCCAGCTATCAGACGCCCGCATCCAACCCCTGCAACGCCCCCCCACTGAGCTCCCCTATGTGTTTGTGCGGGCCTCCAGTGTGCGCTTTATCCACCTCCCCCCCACCCTCGACCCAGAGGCCAGCATCCGCACCTACCGCAAGCGTCTATTGCTCTCAGCACGCAGCGCAGCACGCGCTGGTGCAGAGGGGCCTCGTGGCAAGCTGGGCGTTGCGGGGCCGGCGACTGATGGGTGAGGAGTTGATGGTCAGGTGTTACCAGGTTGTCATCTGGACGAAATAAATGCATCACATATTTCATGAAATCATAATTGTACACCTTGACAACAACAACTGTAACAACACAAGAAACACAACAAGATCACCCACACGTCTCGCTTGCTATGCTCCCCTCCCCACCGCTGTTGCGCATCACACTTGCTGATGTGCATCCTTGTCCTTGTGCCCCCCCACTTTACCACCCCCACCTCCAGGCCCCCCTTGTGCAGCCCCCTGGGCGAGCACACCCACTGGCAGGTAGTAGAGTGCAATTGACACTGAGGCAACTACGACACCCAGCAACAGTTGCAATGTAGGTGTAAAGGCAAAGAGCCACACAGACATGATCATGGTGAGCAGCATAGCCATGGAGGTGGCATATACCTGGGAGAGGGTACGGGGGTGTGGAGAAGAAGTGTGTGGTGATGTGATGGGTGGGTGGTGCATATGTAGAGTTGTATAACACACCCACACCCATACCCACACATACACATACAACACGCCCACCCCACACAACCACCAACCAAACCATATCTACACCCACCACACATACCTTGAGTATGCTATCCCCAAACTTCATCAGCCAGCTCACTGTCATGCCACTCACAGCGAGGTTGCCTACTATCAGCCACGTCAATGGTGTGTACCCACGTGTCAGTGCCCACCAGTTACCACCTCGTAATGCTGCACCCACACCCAACCCTGAGTGATGGAACAGTGATGGTGTGTTTGTGATGCGGTGGGTGATGTGTGTGTGGGGTGTGTGGGGGGGGGGGGTGGGGGGCTGGAGGAAAACATGCATACAAGCATGTGTACACCACGAGGACATGTTCATATGCATCAACCACAATGTGTACATAAAGGCAGAATATGTGTGTGTCATGTATGTGCATCATGTACATGTGCATCATGTATACACACACAATAGAGTCACACACAATAGAGCCACATCCTCTGCTCTTCACCCACCCACATACCTGCCCCCGCCCCCTGCAGCACCACCCCACATGCATTCACCAGCACACCAAGTCCATATAGCTGCATGTTTTGCCACTGAAGGGCATCATTGTTCCTCTTGAGTACCCATTCAGTGTACACTGCACTGAGACCTGACAGTAGCGCCGATAAAAGGGCCAGCGCATACCCTACAAGGGGGGCTGAGAAGAGACGGGTGGGCTGTCCATTGACACACCCCAGTTGGAGCTGTGTGGAGGGGGTGGGAGTTGAGAAGTTGAGTGAGAGTGTTACTGAGGGGAAATGTTATTGAGTGGGAGTGTGTTTGAGTGGGAGTGTGTGGAGTATATGGAGTGTGTGTGTGTGGAGGGGGATTATTTTGTTGGAGAGTGTATGGAGTGTATTTGTTGGAGAGTGTATGGAGTGTATTTGAGGTAGTGGAGCATTCTCATGTGAATAGTACAACCACACCCCCATGCACATACACAATACACTATGCAGCACACCCCACACAATATACATAGCACATGTGCACACACACACACACACACACACACCTGGCTGATGGTGGTTCCTGTTGTGAGGAGCAGCAGCGCAAGCCACTGCAGGACTGACACACGCCTACCCAGGAGCACACAAAACAAAATGGCAGTGGTGGCTGTTTTCAAGTTGCCCAACACCTGAGAGAGTGTATGTGTATGTGTATGTATGTGTTATGTATTGTGCATGGGTATGTGTATGTGAAAACGGTGCATACATGTTGAGAGTGCATGCACTCAACGGCAAACAAAAAAACAACAACAACGCCAGCTTGCACGACAAAACACCCCTCCCAACCTGATAGGTGGAGGGATCCACATAGGATAATGTCCAAAACTGCACATTGTTGTGCACCCAGTAGAGCACACTGGGGAGGAGAAACAAGGCCAAGGTGCGGGTGGATTTGGTCACCCGAGGAGGTTCGGTTTTCCCACTGGCAGCATCGCGTTGATGCTTGTGCAACAAATAACTTGCAATACTGAATTTCAAAAGCTCAGAAAAGAGTGGCACCTGATGAGGTGTGTTGTGTGCTGTGTGAGGTGGTATGTGGCGGGGCAATTTGCGGATGGTTGATCATACCGTTGCAGAGTTGTAGGGGTATTGCCCATCCACCTTGGACGCCGTTGTCAGCAATCCCAGGGAGCTTGTGAGCACGGTAAGGGCACCAGCAACTGCAAAGGTGCGCAGTGGAAACATAGTGATGGGAATGGTGATGATGGTTGTCACCCTGGTTGGGCTAGTATGCCACTTTGTATGCAGCACATGGTGCTAATTGTGTGAATAAGGAAGTGTGTTCATAGGGTGAGCGCTAAAAACAACGAACATTGCTAAAACAACAACGAACATAATAGCGCCAAACCAGCCGTTTTGTGTACACAACAAACCACGAAAACCATCATCACGATAACAGTGTGTCAAGCAAACGCCGTGCACAGCCACCACCCCTTGCTGGCAACAATCAGCACGCCATTGACCGCCAACCACTCCCCCTCAACACCCGCACAATCCAATGGTGAGCACACGAAAACGAGCTGCAATCCAGCCTGATGACGAAGCACCTGAAGAAGTCAAGGCACACACAGCCAAGGAGGCCCATCAGCATGCAGCACAGGCTCGTGCAGCAGCTGCAGAACAGGTTGCAGCCAGGAAACGGGCACGTGCTGCCCAAAAGCCTGTGGCAAAAAAGACTGTGAAGGAGGATGAAGCAGTAGATACAGCAGCAGCACTGGACGTGCTCCCAGACGATGTATTGGCAGCAGTGGCAGGTCACAATGGTTTTTTGCTACCTGCTGCAGGGGTACGCACCACACCAACCAATGCACATCATCAACCACTGCACATTACTCATCGAGCACGGGCACTGGAACGAAAGGCGGGACCGGTCAATGTCAAGGTGGGTGTTGTTGTTCTTGTGTATTCCTGTTGTCATTATTGTATTATTCCTGTTGTCATTATTGTATTATTCCTGTTGTCATTATTGTATTATTCCTGTTGTCATTATTGTATTATTCCTGTTGTCATTATTGTATTATTCCTGTTGTCATTATTGTATTATTCCTGTTGTCATTATTGTTGTTGTTGTGGGAGAGACAGGGTGTGTCCCTGTTTTGGAATACATCATGATAGACACATTCATAGCATTTGATGATAATGGTAGTTGCTGTGTAGCTGCAGGGAACCACTGCAGGGAACCATTGCACACCAATCCTCACACCACACAGGTGTTGTCGCAGGAGGAGCAGGATGTGTTGCATGCAGCCGCAACCAAGGCTGCCAGTGACTTTTTGACCCAACGCATGCAACGTTCCAAGCGATGCAACTCGATGCTCAAGCAGCCTGGGCAGATACAAGCAGCACGACGCGTTGGCAAACCATATTGATCAGTATTGACTGTTTGGGGAGTTTTTTTGATGTTTTTTGTACTATATTCTGATCATCATTTGTAACCATAGCAATTTACTACGCGTACGCCACCTACCCTCTTTGTGCATGCGTGTGTTGCTCAACAACAGCAGCATCCTCAGGTGCCTACCATCCATTGCACGTCATCTTTCGCTCTATAGCACGTTGCAACGACCCACTTTTGCAGCCATGGCACCGCATCAAACAGGAAAGAAACGAAAAAACGAAGATGTAGCAGAAGGTGCAAGGTATGGAGCATAGCCCACTTTGATGTTTGACCACACCACTCCATGAGTTTCCAGCCAACGCCGCCCCATCCCACAGACGCAGTGCACGACCAAGGAAGCAGGTGACCTATGTGGATGTACCACTTGAGGAGCTCATTGCAGCACAACCAGCAGCACCGGTACGGTACAACGTCCCTGTTGTTTTTCACACACCACCACCACCACCACCACCATGGTCCCACAAATACAGCACTCTACACAAACGCACAACAGGAAAAAGCACCACTTCCCGAATACAATCCCATCCCAACATGCAAGGTGCCCATCGTCCCATCCTTTGATGCCAATGATGGTGTTGCCCGAGATGGCGATGGTCGCCTTGTGTTTCCAGATCACCCAGAGTTTCGTCCAAACCTCACCCCCCGGCAGGTCATCCAGGCTGGCAGCTTTGGGGGGTATGTGTGATGGAGGGTGTTTGTGTGTATGTGTATATTGGTGTATATGCGTGTGTGTATGTGTGAGGGTGTATGTGTGCGTATTTGGTGTATGTGTGTACTGATGTACACTCCATACACACTGTGTTTCCTGCCATCAACATACTATACCCCAACGCTGCATGCACCAGGCAACCCACACTCCACACCCAACATTTTCCTTTATTTGTATATGTTTATTTATATATGTTTATTTGTATATGTTTTATATTTTATATATGTTTATTTATATATGTTTATTTGTATATGTTTTTTATTTTATATATGTTTATTTGTATATGTTTATTTATATATGTTTTTTATTTTATATATGTTTATTTATATATGTTTATTTGTATATGTTTTTTATTTTCTATTCACTATTCACTATTTGTATATTATCCACCCATTACCCAGTATTTTATTAATACATACACCCACCAACCACTACCACACACAGGATCTACTTCAATCCCACAGGCGGCAAACCAGGCATTCTAGGTAATGCTGTTGCCATCACACACACAGAGTTTCCAGATGATTGGTTTGATGGTCTTGCACCCAAACAATACAGGGCACGCATCTACACTGTGGGTGTGAACAAGTACAAGGTGTGGGTGGGTGGGTAGGTGAATGTGGTAGAAATAAATCTTTTGTTCATGTGACATCATCTTTTGTTCATGTGACATCATCTTTTGTTCATGTGACATCATCTTTTGTTCATGTACCCACACCCACTGTCTTTTCTTCATGTACCCACAGGTCAAGGCAGGGCAGGATCAGGCATTCTGGGAGGGCAAGGGGTGGATTGACCCTCAAGACCCACGTGGGTGGTTTCACTGGTACTGTCGATTTTACCAGGGGCGACGCAGGTAGGGTGGGGTCTTGTGTGTGATTTTTGCGGGTGGGGTTTTATATGCGTTATTGGAGGGTGGGATTTTGTACGTGTTTTTGGAGGGAGGGATCTTATATGTGTTTTTGGGAGCATGTGTATGTATACAACACACTGCACGCACATGATAAACATACACAGAATAAATACACACACATACAGTAGATACACACACAATAAATACACACACACATCAAACACACACAATACACACACACACAGTGATGACGATGCAAGGCAGATCAGTCGGTGGCGTGGTGTGGTGGGGGACAAGGGTCGATGGTTGAGGGCACTAGTTAACAAGATCATACGGTATGCATGGGGTATGCATGGGGTATGCATTGGGTAGGTATTGGGTATGCATTGGGTGTGCATTGGGTGTGCATTGCATTGGTTGTGCTCTTACCTGCAGGTGGGTATGCCCCTATACATACTCATGTATACAATCCCCATCCCTACATACTATACCCACACACCCTACATACTATCCCAACACACAGTGCCAATCGTCGCTGGGATGATGCCTCTGTGTCACCTGTCATCAGACAAACACTACTTCACTGGGCATTTGAGTTGACTGAAGCTGAGTTTGAGGCAATGCTGGGGCAATTGTAATGGCATGTTGTAGCATACGTTGTTGTACATAATGCATACAATGTTGTTACACCATACAGTATTGTTACACCATGGAATCCATGCGAGCCAAATCACTACCACCATCATCATCATCGTATTGCATGGCCATATTATTTTTCCGATACAATGCAGACATAATGCCAGTACCCCACTGTGAAACACGCTCCTCGTCCTCCTCCTTGCCACCTCCCCATGTGCTGCCATCATAAGATACCCCACTGCTATCATACGACACCCCACTGCCGTGTCGTACCAAGGGCCCCTCCTTTTTACAGGGACCCCCTGTACCGCCAATGGCAGACATGCTGTGTAACACACTGCCACTGCCGCTGCGAATGAGGCTCACAGATTTACTTACAAGTTTGGAAAATCCTATGTGTGTTAATGTGTACATGTGTGTCGGTTGATGTGTATATGTGTGTGTATGTGTGTGTTGATTGGTGTACATGTGTGCTTGTATACACCATGCATATGAGATACCACATCCCCCCCACACCTGATTTGCTTGCTTTTGTGTCGTTGCTCACTCCATAGACATCACCGCCATACCACCCTGCTGGGTTGTTGCTCGGCAGCAACACAGGCACATACTGTAGTGCTCTACTTTCCTCCTGCTCCTGCTGTGCTGCACGGGCTGCCACATCAGCAGGCGGCAAGACATGGCTCTGCTCAAACAGCCAAGGCTGTGGGAATGCGCTGGGGATAGAGGCTGGTATGAGCCGCTCCCCAGGGAGCAATGAAGCATGATTGCTGCCAGCAAACCGCGCAGAAAAGCGTGCAAGTTGGTTGATCAGTTTGCTGGCATCCTGTGATCGTAATTTGTATTTACTGGTAAGGTCATCGACGGATTGACGCATGAGGGATTGTCCATCGATGCCGTGTTCTTGGACCATGGTGGCGAGATATGGCATGTTGACAGTATCGAGGAGCAGAAATTGGATCACATCACTCGTGCTCCATGTGCTTGGAGGTCGCTCAAAGATGGATTTGTACATAATGTATATAATGTGATGATGTAGGGTCTTTGTTGTTGATGGGTTGTGGCAAATGGCATATGTGTTCAATGTCGTGATCTGGCTACATGATAGTGTACAAAGGAAAACTACACAGACAAAAAAATAATCCGCCAATATATGTTGTAAGACCCCGTTTCACACCAGCAACGTCACATACAAAAATTGATCCAAACAGCGCATGTGCTGATGCAACCACAGCAATGGTGTCTCCAACGGTGGCGCTATCCCCCCCACCAACACCCGGCACCCCGATGGCAACGACGCCCCGGTTGCCCCGCCGACCCCATCCCCCTTGTCATCATCCGCTGCCTCTGCTCCTCGAGGCGATGCTGCCTCCAATGCCGGCAACACCTGCAAGATTCGACCAAGTGCCTCTCCCAATGTGACCAGGGGCCCCTCGGGTGCATCATCTCCCACGGCCATCATGGTCTCCCATGGCCGCGAAGTGTAACGGAGACCAGCGTATGAAGGGAATGCACCATGTGGCTTGGCATTGACATACACACGCAGTGGTATGCTTGCTGGCCGGCCACCACGTGCTGTTGGCGTCAGTTGCAACGACTCGAGCACATCTGTGAGTGATTGCAATTCAGATGCACCTGATTGCACTGCTGTCCACAGCTGCTCCTGTGCAACATTGCCCATTTCCATTATTCGTGCTGCACTGCCTCTACATATAAATGCAGCTTCCTGTGTTGGTTGGGTGATGTTTTCATGCGTATACATATGTGTATTACTGTACAGGGATTACATTTTTATTTCGTTTTATTATTGTACACACATGCATGCATGTCAGCAGTGCTATACACATATATTCACCGTCACAATGCATGTCTACCATCATGCATGTACACAAACATTCACCGTTATGCATGTACACATATATGTTCACTGTCACAATGCATGTCTACCATCATCATTGCACCCCCTTGAGGTACCCTACCTTGAGTGCATTCATGTAGGCAGCACGTAGACTCAGTGGGCCATCAAAGGGCACCAATGTGTCTGATGGGAATGACCTAAAGTGTACCTGTGGGTTGTTGGGTGTTGTGATGTATGTGTGTGTGTCATTATGTACATCGTGTGTGTCACGATGTATTGTATGTGTGTCATGATGTATATGTGTCATGATGTATTGTCTGCCCTGAACCCCAAAGCACCCAAGCCGCATCACATGCCTACCGTTAGTCGCCAGGGTAGGTCTGCAGTAGAACACAACATGTCAAACAACACACCCACTGGTATGTGCCTGTGAGTGATGAGACATTGGTATGACATGTGCACAAGGTGGTGTATTACAGGACCGTCTCATTTCATGATGTACACCTTGACTGAAAAAAAAAAAAAGAGACTGTCACACAAGGCACACAGTCCTCTTATCCACACACATTCCTCATACCACTTTAATGCAACACCATTGTAATCAAACCATATTCGGTCCTCCCCTGGTGGTAACAAATGCTGTGTGTTAGGAGAGATAATAAGTGATGAATCACAGTGTGTGTAGGGTTGGTAAGTTGCTGTTTGGCCACACCAACAGTACTCGTGGCACGCTATCAGTGTCATACCTGAAACGCTGTGAGTGCCTGTGTAGCAAGTGAGGGCAGATACCCAACCCGTGCAAGCATCACCTGTATGTGGATATAAAAATATACCGATTGATGTACCCATTGGTGTGCACAACCCAGGCATACGTAGAGGCTGGGTGGTTGCTCATGGCTGATCACTTCATTTGCTGCGAGGGTGAGCTTGATGGCAAGCTGTGAGTTTAGTGTGGGGGGGGTTGATTGTATTGTTGTGTCTATTGTTATGTCTACAACGTGCGTGCTCTGCTTATGTGCACGGCATACGGTGTTGAAATCAGGTCAGATTCCCACCACCTTGGCTTTGCAGGTTGCCTCAAATATGCTCTGCTCCATGATGTGTGTGTATTGTACTTTTCGGTACTCAGCACCAAAGAGTTTTTAGGTGGTAACCATTTCAACACTGATTATTGTACTCCACCAGGGCTCACCAAAACTCACAGTTGTTTCACCCTGCGTTCTCAACTACTGAGAATTACTACTGCAGTTGTTGAGAGCGCGTGTGATAGAGCATCAGCGGCGTGGACGTGCACAACTTCCTCCAGATCTATTCCACATCCAATACACCAAAACGCATCATGATTGCGCCTACACAGCCCATACTGACGCCAATTACACCAGTGATAATCCCCCCTGCAGTGCCACTGGACGACAAGCAGCAGGTATGACCTGTCACAGGTCGCTGGATGACTTGCGCATACCATCACTTATACCCACTCAACACAGGCTGCGCTGCGAGAGCTCCAGTCGCAGGTTGAGTCCCTGATACCCCCTCATGTCCCACAAAAGGAGGCACTGGCCTATGCAACCTCCGACACATTGCAGCGCTACCTACGTGCCCGACAGTGGCGTGTCAAGGTGCTGTGTGTCGGGGGGGTGTGGGGAGGGTAGGCTTGTGGTGCTACATGGATGTGATCACACTGTCATGTGGATGGTGTGCATGGATATTTGTATTCACATATTCACATGGATTCATACAAACCCACACCACCCATACTTGAAATTGATACACAAACACCCACACCCACGCATCCACACAAACACCCACCTCCACACAACCCCCCCCCCCCCCCCCCCCCCCCCCCCCCCCCCCACAGGAAGCAGCAAAATTGTTGAAAAACAGCTTTGAGTGGCGTCATTCCTATGGCCCTCATCGCACCACATTGGGTGATGTGCGTGCTGCTGCTTCTTCAGGTAACAACTTTTGCCATGGCCATGACAAGGTATGATGATGATCTTCTTTGTTTGATCATGATGATGATCTTCTTTGTTTGATCTCTTGAGAATGATGGTAGTGCATGGTGTGTTTACCATGGTGTTTACTATGGGGTGTTTACTATGGGTATGTTCACTATGGTGTGTTAGGGTTACAACACAGCCTATCCCCCAACATATCCTCCCCCCCAACATATTCCCCCCTCAACACAACCCCTTTCCCTTCAACTCAACCCTTTTTTCCCCACCCCCCACACAGATGGGTCGCCCCATCATCTACCTCATCAAACGTGGCCACCCAGGCAGTGACCTTGACAACGTACGGCTGCTGGTACACAACATGGAACTGGCAGCCAAGTGTCTGCCACCTGGGGTGGAAAAGTATTGTGTGGTGATAGACCTGGCGGGATACACTCGGGCGAATGCAACACCCCTGAGTGTGAGTAGGATGACACTGGATATCCTGACTAATCAATATCCTGAACGTATGTGGGTGTTGGGGGAATGGGTGGTGGTGGTGTTGTGGGTGGTGCTGTGGGTGATGTTGTGGAGGGGGATGTGTGTGTTGTTGTGTGGGGGGATGTGGGTGATGTTGTGGGTGGTGTTGTGGGTGGTGTGTCAGTTGTGTGTTGTTTCCCACACCAAACACCCCCTCTCTCAACACACCAACATCCCCTCTCGCAACACACCAACACTACCTCTCTCAACACACCAAACACCCCCTCTCTCAACACACCATCAGGTCTTGGTGTGTCGTATATTGTCAATGCACCCTCCCTATACACATTTGCCTGGAACCTACTATCACCATTCCTGGACTCTGTTACCAAGAGCAAAATCAAGTTTGTGAATGTGGATGATGCAACGGTATGTGAGGCTGTGTTGTTGTAAGGGTTGTGTTGTGTTGTGGTAGTGTGTTTGTGTTGTATGTATAATGAGTGGTATTATTGTACATAGTGTATGTGTATTAGCTGCATATACATGCTGTATGACCATCTATATAACCAAGTCGTCTTGCACATCACAAACCCACACATCCCTCACCACCACCCCTCTCCATCAACCACCACCCCTCTGTATCAACCACCGCACACACATTACACTCACCACCACCACCCCTCTCCATCACCCCCCCCAGATGCACGACCCCAATAAAAACACACTCTTGGCAGACATAAACCCCGAGGTGCTTTTACAGCGATATGGTGGGCGCTCCCCCTTTGTGTATGACGTGGATACCTACATTGCTGCTGTTGCCAACCTGGAAGGTTCTCTGGAAGGTTCCAAAGGTTCTTTGGAAGGTTCCATGTGGGATGTTGTACAGAAATCCAAGGGTGGTGCTGATGAGAAAGGTTCTTGTGAATTGTATGATGAAATGAATGGGGGCACACCAGGGGGGGTGGATCGTGTGTCGGGAGGGGGTATTGTAGCAGGTGGCATTCCAGCAGCAGCAGCACCTATGACAGCAAAGGCAATGGCATGAAGAGGGAATGGCATGAAGAGGGAATGGCATGAAGAGGGAATTGAGGAGGTTGATAACAATAAAGGAAAAAGGGAGGTACATCAGCTACATAATACATTGGTACATGAGATGGTACATTGATAGGTGACATGGTACATTGATATGGTAGATGAAATAGAATGGTGACAAGCTGGGAGGAATGAAAAAATTGGGTAGAGAATGATGTGCATCCCTCCATATAGAGAATGGTGTGAAAATGCATGTGTTGGTGGTACAAGGTTTGTTTTTATTATTGTTCATTGTTGTGATTGTTTTTTGCTATGACACTGTCCTTGTGTGTGGTCTTGTGTTCGTGACGATAATATTCATCTCTCAATTTCATGTTTCATTTCACATTGCAGCATGATGATGATGTTATCCTTATTACAACATGCATGTCATGTATACGGTATATTTGTAATCGTCAACATGTGCTTGGTCAATATGTGACTGGTCAACGCGTGTTGTGGTCAACATGTGCTTGTGGTCAACGTGTGCTTGTAGTCAACATGTGCCCAGGCATTGCACCAAAGTGCCCAGACCGACAACACCTGCCAATACCTGATGCAGTTCTTTGGGGACCGTGTGTGCTGGACCCCCATCCCCACCACGCGCGTTTTCCATACCCAGCACCTTTCCCATACCCAGCACCTTTCCCATACCCAGCACCTTTCCCATACCCAGCACCAACCCCACAGCAGCGGCCTGCACTGTGACATCATGTGCATACGCTGCCAGGCGCACACTTGCCTGCACCACACACGCACGTTGTGTGCTGGAGAGCAGTTGTTCAACAGACAAGGGGTCTCCATGGTGGACAACATTGCGCAGTATGCCAAGTACACTGCAGAGGACAGGTCTGGATGCTGATGTGGATGCTGATGTGGATGCTTGTGGGTGACTGGTGTATTGCACCAGCAGGTCCACAAGTGGGGTGCACCCATGTGAGGCAATGGCTGCAGACCCTGTATCCAGTGCTGATAGGTTGTGTAGTGTACCTATGTGTATGGGAAGGTGTATGTGGCAGTGTGTTTATCTGTATGTTCAGGTGTCCATGTGGTCAACCCTTCAAAATGCTTCACTCACTGCCATACGCGTGGCATGCATGTGCAATAGGTGCCATACAGGTGTTCGATACCTGTAACACGCTGCAGGAGTGTTTGATTCTCAGGTGACGTTGCAATGAGCTTGAAGAGCAGTGTCACCAGGGGGACGTCTGTGGACAGTAATGCGCTTCGCCCAGGTGCCTTTGAGTGTGCATGCAAGTGTGTGTGGGGGGGGGTTTGCCATGCAAACGTGTGGGGAGGGGTCGACATGGAAATGGGTGTGTGCGTGCTAGATACAGCAATGACAGATACAGCAATGACAGATACAGCAATGACAGATACAGCAATGACAGATACAGCAATGACAGATACAGCAATGACAGATACAGCAATGACAGATACAGCAATGACAGGTACAGTGACAGTCTGCACGCATAGCATATATAGCAACGCCATGTATGCACACCATCCACACAGACATACATTGTGTGTGATGCTTTGCAATGCTGCGCACACACTGGGCAACAACACAGGGTCCCCCTGAAGCAAACCCTCTGCCAACAGTAATGCACCACCAGCCTGTACAATGTGGTCAACATGCTGTGATTCACGAGCAGCATTGGCGAGTGCACTTGCTGCTTGCAGGCGTATGTGCGTGGCATGGTGGTTGGCGAGGAATGCAGTGCATGTAACGATGGTGGAAGCCGGGATGATGGCTCTGACGGACTGGGCACGCAGCAGTATCTTGAATGCCTGGTGGTGTGGAGATGTGCACGGTGGGGGGCGTGTTGGGAGTTGTGTGTATGCAGCAAGCATGCCTGGAGCACGACGACGACGTCGACAGATGGTGGTTGCAAGAGCGTTTCCAAGCGTTGCAGGTGTGATTGCTGCACGGCACCGTCAGGTATGTCGATGGCAACGCAGGAGTCGTATTGTGACACAAAAATGGCAAGCTGCTCTGCAGGAGATGCGGATTGATTATGCAACGCATCCTGTGTTGTAGGCGTGTTGCTGCGTGTTGCTGCCTCATGACATGTCGGTTTCGCAAGCAAGTGCATAGCGTACAAGAAGGTCGTTCAGGTGCGTCATGGGTGGATTATTACTAGGTCATCGTGATGTCTAAAACTGATTACAATGTGTCATTCGTTATCAAGGACGAGTTGCCTCCTCTTCCTCGTCGGTGTCTCCATCATCATATGCAGGTTCCAATACCGCCTGTGTCGTGACACAGTATAACAACAAGTGAAACCCATTCTCAGACACAACACCCTGGTCAACAACACAATCACCATACCTGTTTGGCCCACATTTCTGCATACTTGCCATTACGTGCCAACAGCTCTGCATGAGAACCACTCTCCAGCACCCTCCCCTGGGTAGTGTATTGTACAGTACTCACACATGCATTGTACAGTATATACAGGCTGTGACACGACACACATCCCTATATGTATCATCCCCCCTGCTTTCTTTATCATCCTCTGTATCACCCACGCACCTCTTCAAGCACCACAATCTGATCACACTGCGCCGCAGTGGACAGCCGATGTGCGACAAAGAGGCTCGTGCGCCCATTTGCCAGCTTACGCAAGGCATGTAGTATTTGCTTTTCGGTGCGGGTATCCAATGCTGTGTGTGGGTCGTGTTGAGGGGTGGGGGTAGTATGTCGTACAAATCAAAGGGCATACATACGTGGCGTGCCAGTGGTATGCCCTTTTTGTTCTACCCATATTGTGGTATGAAACAAAGGGCATACAAAAACAGTGTACATACACGCATACCTGATGTTGCTTCGTCACACAGCAATATGCGTGGGTTTTTCAAAAATGCCCTTGCCAGTGCCACTCGTTGCTTCTCTCCACCACTCAACTTGAGACCACGTTCCCCAACCATCTGTGTGTTGACCATGTGGTATGTGGGTGTTGACCATGTGGTACGAGGTGTTGACCAGTTGCACATGTCAAGGTGGCTGTTGCATACGTGTGTATGTCGTGTACAATCAAAGCACGGTATCTAAACATGGTATCTATACAACCCTACCGTGTTGTAGCCATCTGGCATGCTGAGTATTTGATGATGAATGGCTGCCTGTGAGTGTGTAACAGTATTTGTGCATTGTGCATACCAGTACAAATGTGCATACCAGTACAAATGTGCATACCAGTACATGTGTGCATACCAGTACATGTGTGCATGACAATACACGTACAACATGGAATAATTACTATGAGCCCACCCTCCCACCCTCACAACCAACCTGTCGTGCTGCATCATACACCTCTTCATCACTCGCATTCAAGTTCCCATACATGATGTTGTAAAATATGGTATCATTGAACAACACTGGTTCTTGGGGCACCTGCCCCACAGCAGCCCGTAGGCTGGTCAGTGTGAGGTCACGTACATCATGACCACCTATGCACACTCGTCCTTGCTGTGTGACAGGGGTGGTGGGTAACAGAGGTGGTGGGTAACAGGGGTGGTGGGGTACATGTGTGAACAAGTGGGTTGTGTGCATGTGTGACAGTGTTGACAGTGTGAGTGGACAGATACAATGATCATCATCAGCAGCAGCAGCATACCGTCACGTCATAAAATCGAAACAATAATCGCAAAATTGTGGATTTACCAGAGCCACTTGTGCCCACCAGTGCACAGCTTGTGCCTGCTGGAACCTGTTGATGGGCACAAAAGGGTTGGCAATTACTTGCACGCGCACATACGTAAGTAGGCAGGCGCACATGTGCATGGAGGCACACATGTGCATGTACAAAACGACATATGCAGACAACCTATACACACCCTTGCACAACCATCGCCCAACCCACCCATACCTTGAGTGTGCACCCACGCAAAATCTCCCGGTCATCCCGATACCCAAACACACAATCATGCAACTCCACATCTAGCCCCATGTTGCCCACATTACTGCTGCCATTACTATTGTTACTATTGCTATTGCTGGTGCTATTGCTGACATTGCTGGCACTGCTGGCATTGTTGCTGTAGCTGATGCTGTTGCTAGCATCTACAGCAGGAGGCAAATCAACAGCATCAGGGGAGTCCTGTATGCTTGACTGGGTGTTGAGGAGGGAAAACATGTTGCCCATGTCTGTCAGGGATTGTTTGGTTTCCCTATACACAGTGCCCAGGAAATTAAGTGGCAGTGACAACTGTGTTGGGTTTGGGGTGAAAAGGTGGGGTGTGGAATGGTGGGAGTGTGAATGTGGGGCGAAAAGGTGGGGTGAAAGTGGGAGAGTGAATGTGAAAAGGTGGTGTAAAAAGGTGGGAAAGTGAAGTAGGGTGAAGGTCATCTACACACCTAAACCAGCAACCCATTGACCATCACAACATCACCCACACACCTGAAACAGCAACCCATTCACCATCACAAGGTCCCCGACAGTCAGCCTCCCCTCTGCTATGCCCTGACACGTCATCAACATGGCAGCAGCAAGAGCAGAGGAGAAGATCATGTTTTGCCCCCAGTTGAGAAAGCTGAGGCTCTGCTGTGTTTTCAATGCTGCACCTTGATATGCTGTGGTGTGTGTGTGTGTGTATGTGTATGTGTGTGCATGTGAGTGCTGAGCTGTGTATGTATGTTGATATGAAGGTGCAGCTTTGTATACTATACAACCACATGATAGTGAACCAGCACATGACACAATTGCAACACACTGCTGTGCCATCCTTGATCAAATTCCCACCCACACTCCCCCTCCCCCTTCTACCCACACCACCTTCCCACCCACGCACACCCAAACCCACCTTGCAAGCACTCATCATATCGGTGCAATTCCCTCTGCTCATTCCCAAAATACTGTATCGTCTCATAATTCAACAACGAATCCACTGCCCTACTGTTCCCTTGATTCTCAGCCTTGTTCATTTCCTTGCGAAACTGCGTACGCCACTGTGTAATACCAAAGGTAAACACAGTATAGGTGGCAATGGTGCCTATGGTGAGCGCTGCATAGGGGGCTCCACAGCTGTAGGTCATGATACCAGCCACGAGGGCGACTTCAAATGCAGTGGGTACTACATTGAAGACCATGCTGCTGAGTATGAAATTGATGCCTGTTGATGTGGTAGGGGGGTGGTTGAGGTTGTGTGTGGTAAGGGGGGGGGGGTGATGTGTGTGGTGAGGGTATGTGTGTGGCATGGTGAGGGTGTGCTGTGGTGGTATGACAGGAAACTGCTCTTTGTGCATTGTGGTATTTGCTGTTCCTTGTGTGTGACGTGCAATGTGCATGATGTACAAAGTGCATGATGTGCAATGTGCATGATATGAAACACAATGTATATACACTTCACAGCTGCTTGTCATGTGGGACATGTTGCAGCACATAGTACATGCACATAATCCACCATGCAGCACACCTCGTGTCCCCCTGTCAATGACCCTACTCAGTGCTCCTGTCTGCCGTGCCAGGTGAAAGGATAGGTCCATGGCGAGCAAATGTGCAAACACGTGGTTGGCTACCCTACGCATTGTCTCTTGTGTCACCTGGGTGGTGGGTGTAGCGAGTGTGTGTATATGTGTGTCTTTATGTGTGTCTATATGTGCGATATGTGAGTTGCGTCACTGGGTGTATATGTGTATAGCGAGTGTGTCTCTTTGTGTACATGTGTGTGTATGTGTGTAGATGTGGTATGTAATAACAGTGTGTACAATAGGCTTCCCACGATAACAATAATAACAATACACCAGCATCAACCGCACACACCCTCCCCACATACCTTGGCAAACACGGCGTTGCGCAATTCATTACACAACGTTGCCGCTGCCCGGGACGCCCCATACGACACCACCAACGCAGCTGGTGTGAGTGCAGCACCCCACACCATGGTCGTCATGGCTCCGGAAGGATCAACAGACAGGGCGTCGACCGCATACTTGAATAAAAACGGCACCTGTACATTGATAGCTTTGGAGGCGATGAGCAGGCCCATTGCTGCGGCTAGACGCAGCTTGAGCTCTAGCCCACTGTCGTGTAGGGTAAAGGCTGCCAGGCGCTTGATGATGTCACGCTCAGACATGTCTTTTGGGGTGGTGGTGGTGGGAGGAGGGGATGTGTTGGAAGGAGGGATGGTGTTGGTGTTGATGTTGTTACTAGCAGGTGTATGGTGTGATGATTGGTTTGCATTGCTGCTATATTGGTTGCGCTGCCATGGCGGTGTGTGTTGAGGTGCTGTTGGTATGTGTTGCGAGAGGGTGGTGGTGGTCAACAATGATGGTCGTGTTGATGATGATGATGATGCCAAGGAGGTGGGGTTGCTTCTGGTGAAATATGATGATGGTATACAGTATATGTTGTTGTTGTTGTTGTGCAGCAGCAACAGGTCTTGGAGTGTGGCAGAGAGCGTGGCCAGGCTGCTTGGCTGATGCACCATGCTACGCATCCGGCGTGCCAACAACATGATATGTACTTTTGCAACTTGAAATCTGAATCAATGATGAATAACAAGCAACCTGCGCAAGGAAAGAGCAGCAATGAGGTCGGGAAATGAGGTGGGGAATAGATTGCTGATGAGAATACAGCCACGACACGGCCGAGGTAAATATATATATATTTGTATGATTTTTCACAGCAGCCCCACAACAGCAGCAAGGCATCCTTGCAAAGCAGCTTGCATACTTGGGGTGGAGTGCATCACCAATGCCTCCGCTCAAGCTTGGGCATCTCATCGTTCGGCGTGTCTTGCATTCCAGCTGTAAAGTAGGCAAACGTGCAGTGGTACGTGCAGCAAAACCATGGCACACATGTTGCAGTGGCAGCAATGGCATACCAACAGTCCTAGGTTTTCGCAGCCAGCATTGTAGCATCGAGCTTTTCCACCAACACACAGGAGTTGGCTGGTGATGATGCAGTGGAATTGGCTGTTGAGGGTGTGGAAACCATGGTGCAGACGGGGCCACAGAAGCTCCTGCATGCATTTGGCAGCAGGTTAGGGGTTTGTGGTAAGATGATTCACAAGCCTGTGTTGGTATGCTCTACACCAAGCTCTGTACACACAACAGGGCAACCACAAAAGCTGCATGGGGTCACATAAGCCGTACAGCACGAGGTTCAGAGTCACACGATGATGCCCAACCTGATGCCCACCACGCTGCGCACCCACAACCCCTGGTCACGCGGGGTGCAGCCTTGCCTTTTATTGATGCACTACCTGGCAATGAGGGTGTTTTAGTAGTGCAGCTGCCAAAGCAACTCCCCTGGCAGCGTGCAGTGGTACATGCAGTGGATGCCCAACCAGGTGATCAGGGGATGCGTTTTTTGTGTACAGTGTATGATGCATGAGTACAACATGACACACCACCTTGTGTGTCTACCCCAGGTGATGTACTGCATGATGGCGCTGTGCTTGCACACGTGCTCCTAGGTGGAACGGCATGTGTGCCCGTCTTGTGCCGCTTGCCACTCCATCCCACCAGCCAGCAGCCACCGCGCATAGACCGTGTGTGTCTTGCCCCGGGAGATGAAGTTGTTGCTGGGCAGCCAATAGCTTACATGGCAAGGGCAGATCAGCCATCAATTGGGGCGGACGCGCCAAGGGCATCATCATCCTCGACACAATCATCATCACCACACATCACACATCCAGTAGCAGATTGGCGTGCTCCATTGCAGTTGCTGCGCCAGCGTTCCATGTCATTGTTTGCTTCATTGCAGCGCGTGTCATCACAGACGTCTGGTGGTGGTGGATCTGTGACATCAAGGACAGCGCCAGTGTGTTCACACAGTGTTGCTGCTTTGTAATTACAGCTGCTTTGTAGACCTCCACCGCCAATTGTGGTTGTGTTGTGTTGTGTTGTGTTGTCTGTGCTTTGATATCCTACTGCTTTGATACCTTTGTTCTTGATGTTTATCAGTATGTGATGTTTTGCTGTTGTATGCACCGACAACATTGACTATGATTTTGTTTTGTCTGTAATGATTTTGTTTGCATTGCAATTAATGGTGGTCCTTTAGTGGTGCACACAATTGTGCGATGAGAGGAATACACTGTGTGTTTTGATGTGCAAGAACAATGCTTTGCACACATTTGGTGTGTGGAAGTGGTTTCATGTGTGCGATGTTCATGGTGTAACACCGTGCAAACAACATTAATGACAACCATCTTTTTGCATATTCCAACAGTTCAAACATGCAAATCTACACAACGCTGCTGTGAGATGAAACTCAGCACACCACCGCCACCCTTTTCTCCCCTTTTTTCCCCTCCTCCAGCACCCTTTTCTCCCCTTTCCCCCTTCAAGTACCCTTCTTCTTGCTCCTCTCCCTTCAAGCACCCTTTGCTTTCCCCCCCTCGACATTCCTTAACCCCGAAAACGACGAAAGGGTCCTCTTCAATGCCTCGTCCATATTTGTCTCCACTGTATACCCAAAGTCCCTTTTGGCCTTGGTACACGAAAATGTTCGAGTGGAGGACGCCAGGGTGACCTTGAGTGGCGTCAGGTCTGTGGACAGCGGCTTGATGAGGCCCACCAGGGGCCCTATTACATAATGCAGCAACAGTGCGATGATGTATATTAACAGCCATGGAAGGCCGATGTATGGTCGTGTGTACCCCAGGCCTTGTAGGACATCACCACAAAAGCCCCAAAAGAGCTTGGGTTGGTCGTTGGTGATGAAGTACGCCTGTCCTGCTACGGGAGAGGATGGCTGGAGCAGTGCATCTGCTGCCTGTGTTTGTTTGTTTGTTTGTTTGTTTGCGTATGTGTGACATCACTGCAACATGTCTGCTGTGCACAACCCCACCCCAACACCCTTACTTCTCCTCAGGTATCCACCCACCCACCCACCCACTTACCCACCCATACCACCCATACCTGTACATGAGCAGCAGCAATATTCCCCACATAGGTGAAATCAGTCATATTCTTCCCACTGCCAATATAATACTTGGTCTTTCCCGCACGTGCATTGGCAACCAGTGAGGGGACAAACAGGGGGTCCCCCTCCCCAAACACACTCGCTGGGCGCAGGGCACAGGTGGAGAGGGTGGGGGTGTTGGCTGCTAGAACAAGGCGTTCTGCTTCTGCTTTGGTATCACTGGTGGTGGTGGTGGTGGGGTGTGTGGGAGTGAGGGAGAGGGGGTGCGTGTGTGATTGTGTAGACAGTGCGTGAGATTAAGGGCTGTACTGTATTTGTGTGTGTACATGCAAGGGAAGACATGTGCATACCGGGTGAAACGTACTGTGCAGTTGTACATGACATTCACACCAAATTTACACACAAACCATACACCCCCCCACACCTGTAGTAGTCCATTGGTCGTGCAGCATAGGGATGTGTCTCATCTACATTAACCAAATCACGCCCCTCATACACCACCGAAGAAGAGGACGTAAACACCAACCGGCCCACACCATGCTCCTGACACGCAGCAATGACGTTGCGTGTTCCCCCAACATTGACTGCATGCATGAGGGTCTTGTTTTTGTCGTTTTCGCGTGTGGGGGTGATGGCAGCACAGTGGAAGACCACATCCTTGCCTGTGGATGATGATGATGATAATGATGTGGTGCGGATATGTGGTGCGAGGAGGTGATTCCATGTGTATGTGTATGCTCTTGTGTATGCTTGTGTTTGCATCCAGTCCTCAAGTACCTTTGACTGCTGCGCTCACTTGAGAGGCATCACGGAGGTCACCTACAATGGATGTGGCACCTGCAACGTCACACGCTCGCACATCAAAGCAAGTGACCTGTTGTGAGGGAAAAGTGTGAGGGTGTGCACTGTGGCAGACGGGCAATGCCATGAACACATCTCAACTACCTGCCATCGGTCATCGTCAAGTAGGATTTGCACAAGGCGCTTGCCAACAAAGCCTGCACCACCGATGATGAGTGCCTTGGTGGTTTTGGAGCGGGTGGGCATGGTGTCTACTTTTTCTTGTTGAGGAGCTCTTGCAGCTCTTCTGAGGATGGTGGTCGCGGTGCCTCGGGTGGATACACCACGTAGGATTTCTGTGGAGCAAGAATGAGATGAATATGGACGTGCTCAAGAAAGCAGACGGGCGCCATCACATGCAACCCGTACGTGGCGAATAATCGAGTTGAGCACCTCGTGGTCACCCAACACAACCCAGGATAGAGCTACAGGAATTGCTACGTACAGTCCAAACTTGAAAACCTGCGTTTTGGCGATGTGCTGAGCAGAGATCAGCAACAAGATGCAAGCAACGATCTGGTCAACACACCTCCAAGCCCTTGCTGCGTGACATACGTTGCTGTTTTACTGGCTGCTGATGGGAATCAAGTTTGAGGCACTTTACACACTACCACAAAGAAAAAAAGGCGTCACGCATGTTGGTAGGTGAAACACTACATTTTGGAGCACGTACGCCTCGTGCAGCGGTGCACCTAATACTCGTCCTCACCTGTGGTTGCAAGTGTGGGTGTTATGTGTGGGTGTATGAGAAGCATGCCACACACACCCCTACACACCACACCTCACCCAACCACCCCTCAAACACCCCATACCCCATACCGTCTTCGCCTTCGCCATCCGCAGACTCAGCACCCACCTCCTCATAGTCCTTTTCAAGGGCAGCCAGATCCTCACGAGCCTCAGAAAACTCGCCTTCCTCCATACCCTCACCCACATACCAGTGCACAAATGCACGCTTGGCATACATGAGGTCAAACTTGTGGTCGAGGCGGCTAAACACCTCGGCAATGGCGGTGCTGTTGGATATCATGCACACAGCACGCTGCACCTTGGCCAGGTCGCCACCAGGCACCACGGTGGGGGGCTGGTAGTTGATACCGCACTTGAAGCCAGTGGGGCACCAGTCGACAAACTGGATGGTGCGCTTGGTCTTGATGGTGGCCACCGCAGCGTTGACATCCTTGGAGACGACATCCCCACGGTACATCAAGCAGCAGGCCATGTACTTGCCATGGCGGGGGTCGCACTTGGCCATCATGCTGGCGGGCTCAAAGGCAGAGTTGGTGATCTCAGCCACAGAGAGCTGCTCATGGTATGCCTGTTGGGGTGTGGGGTATGGGGAGGGTGGTTGTTTTTAGTGCAAGAAAAGTGTGTGGAGGTGGTGTGATGGCATGGTAGTGATGGGCATACTTCTACGTTGCATACACATATCATCTTCAAGTAACATCAGGTCACAACCCACCTTTTCAGCAGAGATGACAGGTGCATATGAAGACAACATAAAGTGGATACGAGGGTAGGGCACCAAGTTGGTCTGGAACTCGGTGACATCCACGTTGAGTGCACCATCAAAGCGCAACGAGGCAGTGAGGGAGGAGATGACCTGGGCAATGAGCCTGTTTGTGTGTGTGTGAGTGAGGACCATGTGATTGAGGGATGCGCATTCAAAGACAGTACGTGGTATGTGTCCATCCACCCCCCACCCCTCCCAACAACCCCACACCTGTTGAGGTTGGTGTAGGTAGGGCGCTCAATGTCGAGGGAGCGACGGCAGATGTCGTACACGGCCTCGTTGTCAAGCATGACAGCCACATCGGTGTGCTCCAGGAGGGAGTGGGTGGAGAGCACAGAGTTGTAGGGTTCCACAACAGCGGTGGACACCTGGGGCGAGGGGTAGACGGTAAAGCCCAGCTTGGACTTTTTGCCATAGTCGACCGACAGGCGCTCGAGGAGGAGGGAGCCCAAGCCAGAGCCGGTACCACCACCCACAGCGTTGAAGACCAAAAAGCCCTGGAGGGTGTGTATGGAGGGTGTTTGTGAAGGGTGATTTTGGAGGTTGTGCAGAAGGAGGGTGTGTATAAACACAGCAAGTACAGAACCACACACACATCATCGACACACCTGCAGGCCCGTGCAGTTGTCTGCCAGCTTGCGGATGCGGTCCAGGCACAGGTCGACAATCTCCTTGCCAATGGTGTAGTGACCACGGGCAAAGTTGTTGGCGGCATCTTCCTTGCCGCTGATCAGCTGCTCGGGGTGGAACAGCTGGCGGTAGGTGCCAGTGCGCACTTCGTCAATGACGGTGGGCTGTGTGTGGCGTGTGGGTGTGTTTCAAGACATCGTGATGGTTTGCATCCCGCATCAACCGCACCTCCAAATCGAGAAACACGCATCGTGGCACGTGCTTTCCGGCACCAGTCTCAGAGAAAAAGGTGTTGAAGGCATCATCACCGCCGCCAATGGTCTTGTCCGTGGGCATTTGGCCATCGGGTTGGATGCCGTGCTCGAGGCAGTAGAGCTCCCAGCAGGCATTACCAACCTGGATACCGGCCTGGCCGATATGGATGCTGCGGAGGCGGATGGGTTTTTGAAACGTGTGTGATGGTGATGGTTGTTGTTGATGATGGTTTCAATGTGTGCAACTTGTGTGTGCATCAGTCGCATCAGTCCAGTCCTCTCATTGCACACACACAACACAACGCACCTGATGACTTCACGCATGGTTGCAGAGGAAGGAGATGGCGAGGGATGCCGTTGCTGATGGAGCGCTTGGGTCGAGGGGCAGCTGCGATTGAGTACGCGCTTCCCTGGATGAATGCAATATGTGAATATGTTGTTTTACATGCAGAGCGTTGGTTTTTGAAAAACACACATCATCATGGTTTGAAATCACTGCGCCTCAAAACCCAGCAGCGGCAGCAATATCATACGCCTTTTCTGCAGCTTCCAAACGCTTGACAAATGTATGGCTTGCTGCAGATGTCTTGAGTTGCCTGTTTTGTGTGTGTGACATTGTTTGTCTGACATTCCCACACAACACGCCATCATCATCACCCAGTCCCCGTACGTCAAGTAGCGTGCGACATTCTTTGACAGATGCAGGCCGCAAATGTACAGATTGGCCAAGGTATCAGGGTCTTTGGGATTCTTATCATATGCCTCCAACAGCTCCTTTTCTGCTTCCTCAAAGGATCCCATCTTCATGTATGCCACTGCAGCACCATTGTGGAGACGCACAGTCCAATTGAATCGATCACCCAGCTCCTGGTAGATATACAATGCCTCCTGCACCTTGGCACCACCCTGTTTGTTTGGGTGTTTGGGTGTTTGGGTGTTTGTGTGGGTGTGTGTTTGCGGGTGTGTACACTTGTGCATGTGTAGGGTTGATGGGCAACCAATGTGTACTGCAACGTGTACTACAACAATTGATACATTGTTTAGACAACACACGCACCAGTGACAGGTTGACCCATGCAGTTGCCAACTGGGTAATGGTGGCATCATCATCAAGAGCAGACATGGCCTGAGGGGATGAGTGGTGGTTTGGTGATTTGTCAAGAATCACACATGCACAGCTATTACGGCACAACACAACAACATGGTGATAGCTCCACTCATACAAACACAGTACAACACCATTACACATACACATACCTTGAGCTGCTTTTCGGCTTGATCAGGACGATTGATTGCCAACAGTACCTGTACTGCCAATGCCATCCTGTGCGGTAGGGAATGCATAGACGTGAGGACTGCACACCATGACACATGCACCACCAATGCGACGTACATTTCAAGTGTGGAGGCTTGGTGGCAGCATCGTAATGCCTCGATGTGGTTGTTTTCATGTGCATACACCATGCCTGTGACCAGCTTCAACACTGGGTTGCCTGCACACGCTGGGTCTTCCAACAATGTTGTGAGCGCCTCCAGGACAGCATCCTGGGATGTTGCAAATGGTGGGTGTGGTGGTGGCACATTGGTGTGTGGGTTTGGGGTACACCCACGCGCATACACACAATACACACCGCTGGTTGTTTGCCCGACAAGTAGAGTGCCAAGTACTTGACTGCTTGAAGTGCTGTTGGTGCTGCATCAGAGATTTCATTGATCACCATCTGAGGGGAGGTGGGTGTAAAGGGGTGGCCAACGGAGTGGTGAGGGGTCGCATGCAATGGGTATCTTTCTCCGCATGTATCTATACACACTCTGGTGTGACAGAAACATCACAAAGCAACAGTAGCAACAGCATCACGTACGTTGTATTCTCCCATCTCAATGTACGATCTGTAGACATAGTAATCTTTGTCAATGTGCCCTTGCTCTGTCAAGTTTTCGATATCTGCTGCTTCGTTGATGACATTTTGGTATGAGCCCAGGAAGAAGCTGTTGCGAACGGTAAACAGCACGTCTGGATCAGACATGGTGTGCTTTGATGGGTGACAATGTGTGCTTGGTACGCTGCTGGGAACAGGTTTGGAAGCAGAAACGTGTATTCAGAGGGCACGATGGTTTGAAGCATGTGTGAAAAACATTGTGGTTTTATCCTCCCTGAATCCATCATTGCCCATCACAATTTGTGTTTACAGGTCGTGTGCCATTGTTGATCTATATTGTGCAATGATGGATGATGGCAACCACGGGTACAAGGACGTGACAAGTCAAGTGTATGGTGCCATTCGTGATGGCTTGTACAGCGATGCCCTTGTGACGTTGCAGAGCGAGATTCAGGTTGTTCTAGATTACTGTTGTTATATGTTGCCTTGTCTATGGCACCATAAAGATGGCACTGACCCCACAACCCCCACACAGCTGTTTCCCGACAATCCTGCTGCACTCTCTCTGCTGGGCTTTTGCTACTTTCACACTGGTCACTTTGATGACGCAGCCAATGTGTATGTTGCAAAATATCACTGGTGCACAATGTTTACCCAAAGCACCCCCCACTCACACACACAGCTATGCAACGCTGACAGAACTGCTCCCCACCAACAACGACTACAAATTGCATCTTGCACACTGCCTATACAAAGCAGGGTGCTATGAAGATGCCAGCCGTGTAGTTGCGCAGCTCCCGAACAATGATGCTGTCACAAAGCTGCGTGCGGCCATCCTGTATGAGGAAAACAACCTCAAGACATGCCATCAGGTGCTGGAGGCAGGGGCAACAGTGGGGGATGTGGATGTGGCAGTCAACATGGCGTGTCTCAAGTTTCGTGAAGGGCGATATGAAGAAGCCAAGCAGGTGTGGTGCCCATGGGGTGGATTGTTGTTGTGGTATCATCGCTACAATACGTGGTGTGTACATGCCCACCACATGCAAGAAACCTGGCCTACTTGTACAAATTGTATTCCCACACACTCCACCACACACACATGCATTCACACACCCTCCATCACACACACATACATTCACACACCCTCCATCACACACACATACATTTCCCCACACCCTCCATCACACACACATGTATTCCCCCACACTCCACCACACACACATGTATTCCCCCACACTCCACTCCACACCTCCACACACACCCCAGGCATTTTCAGAAATCATTTCCTCCCATGGACCCTCCCCCGATCTCACCTACAACATTGCCCTCTGCCATTTCAGGCAAAAACAATATGCAGCTGCCCTGAAGCTGGCTGCTGACATCATCACCCAGGGCGTTCGACAGCACCCAGAGTTGGGGGTGGGGAGCGCCACGGGGGGGGTCAGCGTGCGCAGCGTGGGTAATAGCCAACTGTTGAGGAGTACTGCATTGATAGAGGCGTTTAACCTCAAGGTCTGTTATGGTGTTGTTGTGGTGTTGGTGTGGGTCTGTTGTTATGGTCTGCGGGGACCACCCCCCTGTGTTGGGGTGAGCATGGTGGTGGATTGTGTGGGGGTGAGCATGGTGGTGGACTGTGTTTGTATGTTGTAATGTGTTGGCATATCGTAGTGTATTGTGCATGGTGACACTCAATGACCAGCAAGTACACACAATCACACATGCAAGGTGACACTCAATGACACAGGCTGCTGTGGAGCTGGCACTGAACAACACCACTGCAGCAAGAGAGGCCCTCACAGACATGCCACCCCGCAATGAAGATGAACTAGACCCGGTGTGTCTATGTGTAATACATATATGTATTGTGTGTATATATATATATATATATTATATGTGAGTGTGTGTGTGTGCATAATTTTTATACGGGTGTACCAGGGTGTGTATATACGTGTGTACAGGGGTGTACAGGGGTGTACAGGGGTGTGTATATACGTGTGTACAGGGGTGTGCAGGGGTCTGGGGTGTGTGTCTTGTTGTGTTGTGGCGTGTTGCATCATCACCGTCATAGTATATGCAGGTGATCGTGCATGATGCAGGTATTGCCTTGCTCACACTCACCCTCACCCACCCTCACGTGACCCTCATCCCCCACCTGGGGCACAACCACCTCACCCACACACCTCCAGGTTACCCTTCACAATTCTGCACTGGTGGATGCAGTACTCAGTGAACCCCACACCGCCATGCAGAAACTGGTCCACCTCCTGAAGAACCCTCCCTTTCCTCGAGAGACCTTTGCCAACCTGTTGTTGTTGTATTGCAAGAATGACTTGTATGATGTGGCAGCAGAGGAGATGGCAGCCAATCCGGAGCTTTCCACACGATTCTTGTCCAAGGTGTGTTTGTTTGTGTGGGAATGGGAGTGTGGGTAGTGGAATGGTGTGGTGTGTGTGTGTGTGTGTGTGTGTGTGTGTGTGTGTGTGTGTGTGTGTGTGTGTG
>VFQP010000252.1_pt1 | contig 127791 bp, 103 predicted proteins | sample 3512351 | NCBI WGS metagenome assembly VFQP01 (sample SAMN10412372, study PRJNA504923) | tailings metagenome | isolation source: Relicate 1 Philex TSF1 revegetated site | place: Philippines: Tuba, Benguet | collected 2017-08-29
AACACAACCGCCACCCCCTTTCCAAATATTTAAACGCTTTTTTTTGAAAAAAGCTATAACATCCTAGCTGTTAAGCCTTAACCTAAGGCTAGGTTAGTTTTATTTCTTCTTTGAAGTACTTGATGACATGAATTTTAAGCAAAGATTCCTGGGAAAGAAGATTAAAATGAGGTACCTTTTCTACCGACCGCCAATGTGGCCACCCATCTTTATCTAAGCCTTCTAACTCATAAAAGCCCGATAAGCTTAAAACTTTACATACTGCGATGTGCATTAAATCTTGTTTTTGCTCTTTTGTAAAGGAAATAGGCCCTTTTCCTAATTCATGCACGCCAATCAAAAATAACACACCATTTAGATCGGCGGGCTTTTTTCCGATTGTGTGCTCCAGGGTTTCTAACAAACCTTCCCAGTCTTTTTCCAACTGTTCGTCTATTTCTTGGTTTTTCATTAGTACATATCCATTTAAAATACATCAAAAATCTTTATGATTACTGCGACAAAGCATCCCAATATTCAACTGCTCTACGAAGATGAGGGATTACAATAGTACCTCCTACCAAAGTGGCAATCGAAAACACTTCCTGTACTTGTGCTGTTGTAACACCCAATTCTTTGCATTTGCCTAGATGATATTTTACACAATCATCACATCTTAATACCATAGAGCATGCTAAGCCCAACATTTCTTTAGTAGCTTCGTTTAGATGACCTGCTGCATACGCATTTGTATCTAGGTTAAAGAGTCGTTTTATAATAAGATTATCAGAGTCCATGATTCTTTCGTTCATACGTGCTCGATAATCATTGAACTGCTCAACCAAGTTTTCCATTTTTTTAGCTTTATCTTAATATTCTTTTGAATGAAATGACTATAAATGAAAAATACCTCTCTTTCTACAAATTATTTAAATGTAGGGTTGGAGGTATTAATTGGGATATTGTTTAAATCATAATAGCTCTTCGGTAGAGATCTTCTTTTCAGCTACATCTTCATAAACCGAGGTATATTCTATTAGATCTGCTACTAATCCAGTCCAGCCAGTTTGGTGTGCTGCTCCAAGACCATCACCATTGTCTCCATTAAAATACTCATAAAACAGATACAAGTCCTTAAAGTGGGGATCATCTTGAAAAGTTTTTTGCGAATAAAAGGCTGGGATATTTCCTGCTGAATCTCTACGAAAGATATCTATCAAACGTTTTGCCACACAAATCGCCGCTTCTCTGATTGTCATGACATTGCCAGAGTTTGTGGGGTATTCTATTTCATAATCATCTCCATAATAATTATAGAATTTTAGTAAAGAGTCTACAATTAAGAAATTAAGAGGAAACCAAATAGGTCCTCTCCAGTTTGAATTGCCCCCAAAAATACTGCTATCAGATTCGGCTGGCGTATACTTGACACGTAAGACCTCTCCATTAACAAAAAACTCATAGGGGTGCGTCTCGTGGTATTTTGAAAGAGCTCTAATGCCATATTTAGATAAAAACTCTGTTTCATCAAACATTCGTTTTAGGAGCATTTTCATGCGGTGGCCTCGCAATAATGCCAATAAATGAGACTCACCTTTGCCTGGCTCATGCCAACGCGAAATCAAAGATGCGAGGTCGGGGCGATTGGTCAATACCCATTCGACCCGTCTTTTAAAATCTGGAAGCTTCTCCAGCAAATCATCATCCAAGATTTCTACGGCAAACAACGGAATAAGCCCTACCATAGAGCGTAGTTTCAATAACATACTCTTTCCGTCTGGCGTATGAAGCACATCATAGTAAAATTGGTCTTCTTCATCCCAAAGACTAATCTTTTGATCTCCTAAAGACTTCATGGCCGCAGCTATATGCAAGAAGTGCTCAAAAAACTTGGAAGCCATATCTTGATAAACAGGACGCACCAACGAAATTTCGCACGAAATCCGTAACATATTGAGAGTATACATGGCCATCCATCCAGTACCGTCGGCTTGCTCAAGATAACCTCCTGTAGGTAGCTCTGCACTACGATCAAATACCCCAATGTTGTCTAGCCCTAAAAAGCCACCCGAAAACACGTTATTTCCTTCTGCGTCTTTTCGATTGACCCACCATGTAAAGTTGAGGAGTAGTTTATGAAAAATTCGTTCTAAAAATGCGACATCTCCCTGTCCGTTTAGCTCTCTATCTATTTCATACACTTTCCAAGTAGCCCAAGCATGAACAGGAGGATTGACATCGGAAAAGTTCCATTCATAAGCAGGCAGCTGTCCGTTGGGGTGCATGTAATATTCTCTAAGAATAACCGCCAATTGACGCTTGGCAAAATAAGGATCCAATCTTGCTAATGTCACCGTATGAAACGCCAAATCCCATGCCGCAAACCAAGGGTATTCCCATTTGTCGGGCATAGAGAGGATATTGGCAGTATACATATGTTTCCAGGTGAGGTTGCGTGGGTATGCTCGTCCCTTAAAATCAAAAGGCATTTTGGGATCACCTTTCAGCCATTCATTTACATTGTAATAAAAGAACTGTTTGTTCCAGAGCATTCCCGCAAAAGCTTGACGTTGAATGGTCCGCAATTCGGGATCTTTTACATTTTGCTGAAGATCGTCATAAAATTCATCAGCTTCCTGTTTTCTTAGGGCAAAAATTTCGTCGAAATCAGCAAAAGGATTAGAGTTATGGGTTTGGTTAGAAAACCGAAGCCTCACTGTAACGCTCTCTTGCGGCGGTACTACTAGATTATAGTGGCCTGCTGCTTTTGAACCTATCTGATTGGGATTGACAAATTGCTTTTTCCCTGTTATAATATAGTTATTGATACCATCTTTAGTATAAGGCGACGCATTAGGTTTACCAAAGATTCGTTCAATGTTGGTTTCGTTTTCACAAAACAACAACTCATCTACCCCCTCAAAGTAGAGTTTATATTTGCCTAGTAAACGATGATTGACTTCGATTTGCCGATTGGCAATGCCATTGAGGATAGGTTTATAATCAAATTGGTCATATCCCCACGACCAAGTATTCCGAACCCATAACGTAGGAAGTATCGTAAGTGGTGCTTCTTCGGAATAGCGGTTATGAGCAGTGATTTTAACAAGCAGGTCGTTTTCGTCCGCTTTTGCGTATTCTATAAAAATATCGAAATACTGATTGTTGTCAAAAACGCCCGTCTCCAAAATCTCAAATTCAGGCTGAAGTCGATTTCTTTTTCTATTTTCTTCCGCAAGCTTGGCGTAGGGAAAAGCTTGTTGAGGATATTTATAGAGCATTTTCATGTAGGAATGAGTAGGAGTACTATCCAAATAATAGTATATCTCCTTCACATCTTCTCCGTGATTACCTTCTGGGCCTGTCAATCCAAAAAATCTTTCTTTGATAATAGGGTCTTGCTGATTCCAGAAGGCAAAAGCCATACAGATGTGACCTTTGTTGTCGGAGATACCTCCGATACCATCTTCCCCCCAACGATAGGTATATGAGCGAGATATTTCATGAGAAATAAACCCCCAAGAATCGCCCCAATAGCTGTAGTCTTCTCTAACAGTTCCCCACTGGCGTTCAGCCAAATAAGGGCCCCATTTTTTCCAACCTTTATTATCAGCACGCGCATGAATACGCTTTCTTTCAGCAGTATCTTTCATCGTAAGTTAAAGTGGGTTATTGTATGGAATCACAAAAATAAGACAATCACCAACATAGTTTTTTGCAATTTTGTGTCTAAATAAGCAATTAATCAAGCCTTTCCCAATGTTATTTCGTTCTTTTTTATACCAGAAACTCATTTTTGTCTTTTGTTTGGGTACAGTATTTGTCTCCAATGCTCAAGTTTATCAGTCCAAACCAACTATTGCTTTGATAGGAGCACTGGATGAGGAAATTGAACTTTTGAGACAATCTATCCAAAAACCCAAAGACGAGGTTATTCATGGAATACATTTTTTTACTGGAAAAATCGGTAAGCAAAGCGTCGTAGTCGTCAAGACCGGAATCGGAAAAGTTAATGCCTCGATGACCACTGCTTTTTTATTACAACATTTCCGGCCTCAGAAAGTTATATTTACAGGCATTGCGGGGGGCCTTCATCCTGATTTAAAACCTGGCGACATGGTGATTGGTAAAAAAACAATTCAATATGATTTTGGATACATCAATAATGATACCACCCTCGTCCGAAATACCCGTAACCCCATCAATTCCCAGTTAAATCCACTTTACTTTGAAGCAGATTCTGAACTTTTATCCAAAGCTCAAATAGCTGCAAAGAAAACGCTGTTAGAAAAAATCTCCATGGAAGCAACTATTCCTTCCGTCATAGTGGGCACTATTGTTACGGGGGATTTATTTGTAAATTCAGAAAAAAAAGGGCAGATGCTACGCCTTCTTTTCAACGCTGATGCTACTGAGATGGAAGGAGGAGCCGTAGCTCAAATATGCTGGCAACAACAAGTTCCTTGTTTGATTATCAGAAGTATGAGTGACAAAGCCAACAGTAATGCCCAAGAAAACTTTGCCCATTTTAAAAAAGTAGCAGCCCACAATTCTGCTTCGCTTTTATTAAATATTCTCTCCGAAATATCACATTAGCTTTCCTAACAAAAGCTAGGTTACACATTTGATATTAAGTGCCTTATTTTTATGGTTTATCCATAAAAATCATCATTTTTAACTTTCCAAAAATCTTCATCAGCTATGACCAATTCTGAATTCCACCAACAGCTCCTTGAGCAGCTCCATCAAAAACTTGAACAAGTTAAACTAGGTGGAGGCCAAAAAAATATTGAAAAGCACAAAGCTAAAGGTAAACTTACCGCTCGCGAACGAATCAATTACTTGATTGATTCGGAGAGTGATTTTGTCGAAATAGGGGCGTTTGTGGGAGATGGTATGTATATAGAAGAAGGGGGCTGCCCTTCAGGGGGCGTAGTGATAGGTATAGGAAGGGTATCGGGGCGCATGTGCGTAATAGTAGCAAATGACGCCACGGTCAAAGCAGGCGCTTGGTTTCCTATTACCGCAAAAAAAAATCTCCGAGCCCAAGAAATCGCCCTTGAAAATCGCCTACCTATTATTTATTTGGTAGATAGTGCGGGGATTTATCTCCCTCTTCAAGCCGATGTTTTTGCGGACAAAGAGCATTTTGGTCGAATCTTTCGCAACAATGCAATCATGTCTTCTTTGGGGATTTTGCAGGTAGCGGCTATCATGGGAAGCTGTGTAGCGGGTGGGGCCTATCTACCTATTATGTCTGATGAAGCGCTTATTGTCGAAGGAACGGGCTCTATTTTTTTAGCGGGTCCTTATCTCGTAAAAGCTTCTATTGGCGAAGATGTAGATGCCGAAACCTTAGGAGGTGCTACCACCCACTGCGAAATCTCGGGCGTAACTGACAACAAATACCCTAACGATATCGCTTGCCTGGATGCCATCAAAAAAATCTTTGATAAAATAGGGCATGATGTAAAAGCGGGGTTTGATAGAATTAGCCCGTTTCTTCCTCTCAAAAACCCTCAAGAAATATTTGAAATACTGCCCGCAGACCGCAATAAGCCTTATGATATGCGCGAGATTATCGAACGTATCATAGATAATTCCGAATTTGAAGAATATAAAAAGTCGTATGGCCAAACGCTGCTATGCGGATACGCTAGAGTAGACGGGTGGGCTGTGGGGATTGTAGCCAATCAAAGAAAAATAGTAAAAGCTAAAAAGGGCGGGAATACGGCTCCCGAAATGCAAATGGGAGGCGTGATTTATTCGGATTCGGCAGATAAAGCGGCGCGTTTTATCATGAATTGCAATCAGAAAAAAATCCCTTTGGTTTTCTTACACGATGTTACGGGCTTTATGGTTGGTAGTCGCTCCGAGCAAGGGGGAATCATCAAAGATGGCGCCAAGATGGTAAATGCCGTCGCCAATTCAGTGGTACCTAAGTTCACGTTTATTGTTGGCAACTCTTATGGTGCGGGCAACTACGCTATGTGTGGCAAAGCCTATGACCCACGGCTGATATATGCTTGGCCTACCGCTAAGCTTGCGGTCATGAGTGGAGCTTCTGCTGCAAAGACATTGCTCCAAATACAAGTAGCTACGCTCAAAGCCAAAGGCAAATCCCTATCATTAGAAGCACAGAATGAGCTTCTGACCGAAATTACGGAGCGTTATGATGCCCAACTTTCGCCTTATTATGCAGCTGCTCACCTTTGGACCGACGGAATCATCAATCCTCTTGATACGAGGCGTATCATTTCTGCTGGAATTGAAGCTGCCAATCATGCTCCTGTCACCAAGGCTTTTAATGTAGGTGTCATTCAAACCTAAAGATGACTTAATACAGGCAAGACAGTCTAATTAGTAAACCCTTTTGCTGATGTCCTGTCTTGCCTTGGTTTATACCGACCCTCTATCTTTACGCTTCTTGAAAGGTCAATGTGAATTTTGGAAACAAAATAAATACGAAGTGCATGTGTTTTGTGCCAATAGCGACATACTTCAAGATTTTGGCATTACGAACGATGTTATGACATGGGGGCTTTCTTTTAGCCGCCATCCTACTGCGATTTGTCAGCATTTAAAGAGTGTGAATGAATTGACTTATTTTTTCAAAAAAATACGCCCTACTATTGTTCACGCCAATACTCCTATCGCTGCATTTTTGGCCATGATAGCCGCACAAAATGCCAAGATCCCCATTCGTATTTATGAAATGCACGGCTTACCTCTCGAAACTGCATCGTTTCCTAAGAAGGAAATTTATTTTTCTGCTGAAAAAATAAGCTGTTTGTTGGCCAATCATGTCATTACGGTGAGCCAATCGCTACGAGATTTGGTCATTCAAAAAAAATTAGTTTCTCTAACCAAAGTCTCAGTAATGCATCATGGTAGCTGCAACGGCATCGATACAGACGTAGAATTTAACCCTGACCTTATTGACACCACTACTATAACCACTCTCAAAAATGAGCTTTTTGGTAGCATCTCCTGCCCCGTGGTGGGTTTTGTAGGGCGTCTTAGTCCCGAAAAAGGAATAGAGGAACTATATCAAGCTTGGAAGATTGTTGAGCAGCATTTCCCTTTAGCCAAACTCCTAATTGTGGGGTCTTTGGATACGCGCCAGTCCATTTCGCCTTATTTGAAGACTCTTCTCAAAACTACGTCTAGTATTGTGTGGGTAGAATGGAAACAAGACGTGGCTTATTATTTCAGTTTGATAGATTTTTTAGTACTTCCAAGCCACCGCGAAGGGCTCGGCAATGTAGTGCTAGAAGCAGCCGCTATGAAAAAACCTGCAGTGGTATCTAACGTAACTGGCCTGAAAGACGCCGTCGTGGAGAACCAAACAGGGATTTTTTGTAAAAAAGGCTCAGTAGAGGAGTTAGCTACCAAAATGATGTTTTATCTTCAAAATAAGCATATCGTAGAAACTCATGGGCGTGCTGCTCAGGCACGGGTAAAAACCTTTTTTTCTCCTACCGATGTATGGACTAGCAAACTAGCGCTTTATCGCCGTTTGGAGCAAGAGACGAAATAAGTAATTTTGTGGTATGAATTATCAATATTTTTTCAAACCACTGCTTGATAAAACCATTGCACTTTTAGTGCTTATCTTATTCTCTCCAATTTTGCTTGTGGTTATTATTTTACTTGGCATTTACAACCAAGGCAAACCTTTCTTTTTCCAATTTCGCCCCGGTCTTCATGGCAAAATATTTAGAATTGTAAAATTTAAAACCATGAACGATCTCCGTAATCCTCAAGGAGAGCTTTTATCAGATGCCCAACGTCTTACTCCTATTGGTAGATTTGTGCGCAAAACTTCTTTGGATGAGCTGCCTCAACTTTTGAATGTACTTCGAGGAGAGATGTCGTTGATTGGCCCACGTCCCTTGCTTACCGAATACTTGCCTCTTTATAGTAAACAACAACAAAAACGCCACGATGTAAAACCCGGCATTACAGGGTGGGCACAAGTCAATGGCCGGAATGCCATCTCTTGGGCACAAAAGTTTGAGTATGATATATGGTATGTCGAAAACCTTAGCTTCCAACTAGATACTAAAATACTTTGGCTTACCGTCATAAATGTTTTTAGCGCAAAAGATATAAATGCGGCTAATTCGGCAACTGTCGATAAATTTACGGGAAACAATTAAAAACTATGCTTTTGTACGGAGCTAGCGGTCACGCTAAAGTTATCATTAGTTGCCTGATTGCCAATCATATTCCTGTGGTTGGGATTTTTGACGATGATTTATCAAAGACTAGCCTATGGGATATTCCGGTGGTGGGGAGCTATAAAGCTGAATATGAAAGTCAGGAAAGTATTATTGTGGCCATTGGCAACAACAAAATCCGTCAAAAAGTAGCCATGATGATTAGACATTCTTTTGGAAATACGATACACCCCTCAGCAATTGTAGACCCAACCGTCCAAATCGGTGAAGGAACCATCGTTTTGCATCAGTCAGTAATACAAGCCGACGCTCACGTAGGCAAACACGTGATTGTAAATACTGCGGCATCTATCGATCATGAGTGCCGAATCGGTGATTTTGTACACATTGCTCCTAAAGCTACCTTGTGTGGAAATGTATCCGTAGGGCAAGGTACTTTGGTAGGTGCGGGGAGTATTATATGCCCCAATCTCACCATTGGGAAAGACTGCTTGATAGCCGCCGGAAGCGTCATTACCAAAAATATCCCTGATTTTGCTGTCGTACGAGGCAATCCGGCTAAAGTATTGAAGATTATTGATGCTTAAATACCCAGTGAAGCATTTTTCTAACCATTTGCTGAACTGCTTTTCCCGCATTCACCCATAGAAGCGTAGTCAACAAAAGAAGCCCAAACACAATCACAAAACCCCAATATCGGCTATCAAGCCATTCGTTGATTCCTACTGCTAGCGTAATAAACACAAAAATACCAGTCAAAGAACCAAGTATCAACATCACTACTAAATAGACGAGTTTTATGATGATGTTTTCGATATGCTCTTGGGTTTCTGTTTTTAAAAGCTCTACACGTGTTTCGATGTACTTGTAGAGATAGTGACGAAGTTCTTCAATTTTCTCAAACATCAGGTTTTGTAGGATAGTAAGCTTACCAACCCTCCCGCAAGAGAGTCCAAACGTAGCATTTTGATTAGAAATAACAATTTTACACAAAACTATTGAGTCTCACAAAGCGTTTGAGATAATGTGATTCTTAACTTTGTAGCCTCAATGCTTATTGTTGAGTGTACAAGAATCTCCTTGTGTTCAATTGTTTCATCATTGTTTTCTGGCTTCGCAACCATGACAGTAGTTCCTTATAAAGATAAAACCACGGGCAAACGTGAGCAAATTGCCGAAATGTTTGACAATGTTTCGCCTAAATACGATCTTCTGAATCACGTCCTCAGTGCAGGTATTGATATTTATTGGCGCAAAAAAGCCATCAAGCTTCTTCAAAAAGAAAAGCCCCAAACTATTCTTGACATTGCTACTGGTACGGGAGATTTTGCGATTGAGGCGCTTAAGCTCAACCCAAAAAAAATCGTAGGTGTCGATATTTCGGAAGGGATGCTGGCTGTAGGTAGAGAAAAAATCAAAAAACTTGGCAAGGAAAATGTTATAGAACTTCGTACAGGAGATTCTGCTCATTTGCCTTTTAGCGACAATTCTTTCGATGTCCTTACGGCTTCTTTTGGCGTTCGTAACTTCGAAAATTTGCTTTTGGGGCTGACAGACATGTATAGAGTCATGAAGCCTGGCGGAACTTGTGTGATTTTGGAATTTTCAAAACCGAAAACTTTCCCTTTCAAACAATTATACAACTTTTACTTTCGTTACATTTTACCGATTATAGGACGAATGGTGTCAAAAGATACTTCAGCGTATACTTACCTTCCCGAGTCGGTGCAAGCGTTTCCTGATGGAAATGACTTCTTGAAAATTTACGAACAAGCGGGCTTTAAACACACAAAATGTATACCACTCACTTTTGGGATTTGTTCGATTTATGTAGGAAAAAAATAAGAATGGCCTTACAAACTCGCCTTCTTATCACTCAACGTAATAGCTTGCTGATAGGCGTTTTATTATTGGGCTTAGGTCCTTTGATTCCCAGTCAGGCTCAAACGATGCAATATTTCCGCAAAAATCTAGAATACTATGATGATAAACCCATCCACTTTGGATATTTGATGGGCTTACCTTTGACTCGATTTCATTTTGTGCATGGAGACAATTTTCTCACTCAAGACACTACAAGTCGAATCACCGCTCCTCGAACCGCCGGCTTTCGTATGGGTTTTGTGGTAAATGCTTACCTCAACGACCACTGGGATATCCGTACGACTCCTACGGTAGCTCTCTATGATCGAGTGCTTGAATACGAATACGCTGGCGGTACTAAGCGTAAAGAATTGCGAGAAGCTACTTGGTTTGAGATTCCTCTTCTGTTAAAATACAAATCTCAACGTCGTAAAAATTCCCGTATGTACATGATTGGAGGTGTCACGTTGGGCTTAGAAACCAATGTAAGGCGACGGCTCCAGCAAGGTTCTGACCGCCTCAATGCCAAAAGCGTTGATTTGAGCATTGATTATGGTTTTGGTTTCGAGCAATTTTTGGCTTATACCAAATTCTCTCCTGAGATTCGTTTTTCGCATGGAATCGTCAATCTCAACCAAAATACCGCAGGCAGCAGTATTCGCCGTCTTACTTCTCATACGGTTAGTATCTATTTCATGTTTGAATAAACCGTTTGTTTTTTCAAACTTTGCATTACACAATTCTTTTTGATTTTAGGATGGTTGGCTCTGGGCTTTTTGTGGCCCAAGTATTACTGTTTAAAATCTATACTATCAACATCTGAGAACCATGCAACAAAGTACACTTCTAGACGAAATTCCATCCTTAGATCTTTCTGATTTTACTTCCGGTAGCAATACGCTCAAAGCTAAATTTGTGCAAGATTTAGGAGCCGCTTTCAACAATATCGGTTTTGTTTGTATCAAAAATCATGGGTTGACCGAAGAGCTAAGATTGAAACTCTACGATGCTGTTCAGGCTTTTTTTAAAAAACCCGATGAAATAAAACGTAAATACGAATTTCCTGAGTTACACGGTCAACGTGGGTATATTGGGAAGGGTAAAGAAAAAGCCAAAGGCTTCAAAGTAGCTGATCTTAAAGAATTTTACCATATAGGACAGCCCCACCCCGAAGGTAATATGCCACACAATGTATTTCCTATCGAAACTCCCGAGTTTGAAGTGTATGGTCTTGAGGTATACAAAATTTTTGAAAATACGGGTAAAACTCTCCTCAAGGCCATTGCCATTTATTTAGGATTAGACGAAAACTATTTTGAAGATAAAGTTCGTAATGGTGATAGTATTTTGAGAGCCCTCCATTACTTTCCTTTAGATCCTACTACCGTACCCGACGGAGCCGTCCGAGCAGCCGCCCACGGCGACATCAATCTCATCACGCTTCTTATGGGTGCAAGTGCCGAAGGACTTGAGGTACTTCGCCGAGATGGAAAATGGATTGGTATCACGGCTCTTCCAGATCAAATTGTGGTCAATGTAGGTGACATGCTTGACCGCCTTACCAATCACCATCTCAAATCTACGATTCACCGGGTTGTCAATCCTCCACGTGAAAAAATGAACACGTCTCGTTATTCTATTCCTTTCTTTATGCACCCACGTGCCGATATGAATTTGACTTGTTTGGAAAGTTGTGTGGATGCATCTCATCCCAAACTGTACGTAGATATGACCGCTGGTGAGTTTCTGAACGAACGCCTCATCGAACTTGGTCTAAAAAAAGCTTAGAAAATCATCTATTAATACTTTTAGCTAATGACGTAGTCGCACTCCATCACACTTATTTCTTTTATCGTGTTTCAACCAGTATTGCACCCTCCCGTCAAACGGATTCGGTACCTCATCTTTCTCAAAGATGTGGCGATACTGGCTTTGACCTGTTTTGGGGGGCCACAAGTGCATTTAGTTATGTTTTTAGACAAATTTGTCAAAAAACGACGTTATCTGACGGAAGCCGAGCTCCTAGAACTGCAATCGCTTTGTCAAATTTTACCTGGCCCTACTTCTACTCAGACCATTACGGCGCTAGGCTTTAAGATAGGTGGTCCTAATTTAGCTTATTTGACGCTTTTGGTATGGTCGCTACCAGCAGTGATTGCCATGACAGCTCTAGGGTTTGGAATTAATTACCTCCAAAATCAACATATATCCATCGCTTTTATGCGATTCGTAGAGCCTATGGCCATTGCTTTTCTAGTTTATGGAGGGTTTAATATAGGCTCTAAGGTTATCCTAACCTCCTCTCACTGGATTATATTGGTGATTTCGACAGTCATAGCATATAGTTTTCCCTCGCCTTATATGACTCCCGTAGTGATAGTACTTGGCGGGTTAGCCACATCCTTGCAATACCAAAAACACACCAAAATGGACAAAGCTCCCATTCATATCGAATGGGCTAATTTTTTCTTATGGCTGGGGGTATTGGTTTTTGCAGCGATTTTAGGGGCAATTACCCACTCTCTTCCTATCCGTTTGTTCGAGAATTTTTATCGGAACGGCAGTCTTGTATTTGGAGGAGGTCAAGTACTAAACACCATGCTTTACACCGAATTTGTGGAGTTTAAGCAATATCTCACACGGCAGGAGTTTCTGTCAGGTATGGCTTTTGCACAAATTGTACCTGGCCCTGTTTTTTCGGTGGCCTCTTACATTGGTGCACTATCTATGCGTACAGAAGGTGTATCGGGACAGCTATGGGGAAGTTTCGGAGCTACGATGGGCATTTTCTTACCTGGTACTTTTCTTATTTTCTTTGTTTATCGATTCTGGAACGAACTCAAAAAATACAGGGGAGTCAGAGCATCACTTGAAGGAATCAACGCCGCTAGTGTAGGGCTTACGGCGGCGGCAGCCATCAGGATGTTTATCCCAACCGCCACGGACACTACGGCGGTTTTTACTATTATAGGGACTTTTCTCGTATTACAACTAACCAAAACCCCTCCTTATATCATTGTATTTGGAGGAATACTACTTGGGATTTTATTTCATTAATTTCTCAAGTATTTACTTTTCAACAATCCAATAATCATTCTTTATGAACAAATTAAAACTTACACTTTTCTCTTTTCTTTTAGGAGCAAGTGTGTCTTTTGCTTCCGACCCTGCCGACGAAGGGATGTGGCTTCCTTCTCTGATTGGGAAAAATGAAGCACAAATGAAAAAACAGGGCTTTAAACTTACTGCCAAAGACATCTACGACATCAACAATGCTAGTCTTAAAGATGCAATAGTCAGAATGGGGGGAGGGTTTTGTACCGGCGAAATTGTTTCTGACAAAGGGCTTCTCTTTACCAATCACCACTGTGGCTATGATGCCATTGCTACGCTTTCTACTCCTGCTGACAATATACTAGACAACGGTTTTTGGGCAAAATCAAATGCCCAAGAACGCCCCGTAGAAGGGCTTTATATTGATATTTTGGTAAGAATGGAGGACGTAACCGAACAAATCTTACCAAAACTTGAAGGGCTAGGCGAAAAAGAAAGAGCCTCAAAAGTGAATCAACTCGGCAATGAAATCTCTCAAAAAGCCACTGACGGGACTTCCTACAATGCTTCTGTGAAAGAATTTGCCAAAGGAAATGCCTATTATTTGTTTGTGTTTGAGAAATTTTCTGACATCCGATTGGTAGGGACGCCTCCCCAAAGCATCGGTAAATATGGCGGCGATACCGACAACTGGGAATGGCCTCGCCATACAGGTGACTTTTCGGTATTTAGGATTTATGCCAACAAAGACAATAAAGGGGCGGATTATTCCAAAGACAATGTCCCTTACAAACCCAAAAAATTCTTACCTATTTCTTTAAAAGGTATCAAACCTGGCGATTTTGCGATGGTATTTGGCTTTCCTGGACGCACCAATCGTTATGAAACTTCGATGGGTATCAAGCTCGCTATCGACAAAGTCAACCCAGGCATCATCAAAAATCGCGATATTAGGCTGAAAGCTTGGAAAGAAGAAATGGATAAAGACGTCGCGACCAAACTTGCTTTGGCCTCTGAATATGCTAGTATCGCCAATTATTGGAAGTATTTTATCGGTCAGACCCAGCAGCTAGTGCATCTAAAAGTGTACGACCAAAAAGTAGCGTTGGAAAATCAGTTTAGAACTTGGGCCAAAGGAAAGCCTGCCTATGAAGATATTTTTGACCAATGGCAAGTAGCTTACGCCTCTTATGAGCCATATGCAACCCACTCTACCTATTTGAATCAAGGGATTGTAGGAGCCCATATTGCTGCATTGGCCCTACCTATGGCCGTGGCAGAAGAACAACTCAAAGACCCCGCCAAAGCTCAGGGTATCACTGAGCGTTTCAGAAGTAGAGGCGAAGAGTTTTTTAAGTCATTTAACCTTCCTTCTGATCAAAAAATAGTAGCTCAAACACTTTTAGCTTTTTATAATGATATTCCGAAAGACCAACATCCGGCTATTATCAAAGAAATTTTAAACAAGTTTTCGGCGGGTACTCCTGAAGAATCGTTTAAAAAGTTTGCCCAAGAAATGTATCTTACAAGTGTTTTCACGGACAAAGACCGTTTCAACAAATTCTTAGACTCACCTAAATACGAGACTTTATCAAACGATTGGGCGTTTAAGTATTTTGCTGATTTTCGGAAAAACTACCTTTCGAAATATGCCAAATACAATGCTGATTTTCAGGAAATTGATAAAAAACTATCTCGTTTATATATCAAAGGTCTAAGCGAAATGAACCCGAGCCTTGTCGAATATCCCGATGCCAATAGCACTCTACGCGTGAGCTATGGCAATGTACAAGACTATGACCCACGTGATGGGGTGCATTATAATTATAAAACAACCATGACGGGCGTTATAGAAAAATACAAACCCGGTGATGATGAATTTGACCTTCCCAAAAACTTTTTGGAACTCTATAAAAACAAAGATTTTGGTCAGTATGCCGAGAATGGCGACATTACAGTAGGCTTTATTACCAACAACGACATCACGGGCGGGAATTCAGGAAGCCCTGTTATCAATGCCAAAGGTGAATTGATTGGGTTGGCATTTGATGGTAACTGGGAGGCAATGTCGGGCGACATTGTTTTTGACAAAAAATACAAACGTTGTATCAACGTCGATATCCGCTATGTACTTTGGTGTATCGAAAAACTAGGCGGGTCTGACTTAGTAAAAGAACTGAAAATCAGCAAATAATAATTTTTGCCTTTGTAGAATCACCAAATTCAGATAAGGTAGTACATAAAAAACCCCTAATCTCTTCACAGGTTAGGGGTTTTTAATTTTATAGCTATGTAAAACAATTACTTTTCTCTAAAGAATATTGTAATAGGGACTCCTTCAAAATCAAAGTTTTCGCGCATACGATTTTCCAAATATCGCATGTAAGGCTCTTTGATATATTTGGGGTGATTACAGAAAAATACAAACGTAGGTGAGGGCGTTGGCAACTGAATCATGTACTTGATTTTGATATGCTTGCCCCGGTGTGCTGGCGGCGGGTATTTTTCGATCTCTACCTGCATTATCTCATTAAGCTTAGAAGTAGTGATTTTCTTTGTCTTGTTTTCGTACACTTCCATTGCTTTTTCCATTACTTGGAAAATCCGCTGCTTGTCTACTACCGAAGCAAAGATGATGGGCATATAATCCATCGGAGCTAATCTCTCAAGCATTTCTTTGCGGAGTTTGTCGGCCGTTTTGGAATCTTTTTCTATCAAATCCCATTTGTTAACCATTATCAATATTCCTTTTTTGGCTTTGTGGGCCATTCCGATAATATTGAGGTCTTGGGCTTCTAATCCTCGGCTGGCATCTAGCATCACAATCACCACATCCGAATCCTCCATGGCTTTGACTGACCTCAAAGTTGAATAAAACTCAATGGCATCTTTCACCCTCGCCTTACGACGTATCCCAGCCGTATCGACCAAAATAAAGTCTTTGCCATAAGCTTTATAATGGGTATTGATCGCGTCGCGAGTAGTTCCTGCGATGTCGGTAACAATACTTCTTTCTTTTCCTGTCAAAACATTCAGAAACGATGATTTTCCGACATTAGGACGTCCAAGAATCGAAATTTTAGGAATTCCAGCATCGGGATCTTCTATTCCAGCGTTTTTGAAATGTTTTACCACCTCATCCAATAGCTCTCCAGTACCATGACCTGTTTGAGACGAAATAGGGTATGGTTCGCCCAACCCTAGCTCATAAAATTCAGCAGAAGCTTGCCTTCTTTCTAGGGTTTCGGCTTTATTGACAACTAAATAAACTGGCTTTTTGGATTTGCGAACCACATTGGCAAATTCTTTATCTAGGTCAGTAAGGCCAGTCATGCTATCTACCATGAAAACAATCACGTCGGCTTCATCCATCGCAATTTCTACTTGTTCACGGATGGCGCCTTCAAAAATATCATCCGAGCCTACTACATATCCTCCCGTATCGATGACGGTAAAATATTGTTCTGTCCAGTACGCATACCCATAATGACGGTCACGCGTTACACCACTTTGGTCATCCATGATGGCCTGGCGTTGTTGAATCAAACGATTAAAAAACGTTGATTTGCCCACATTAGGGCGTCCTACTATTGCTACTATATTTGACATTGTTATGAAAATGTAGAGACACCCTGTGGGGTGTCTGTTTGGCGTTTTGCAGTTTTGTTAGATACCTCTAGGAGTTCTCGTATCCAAACTGCTTCAACTTCTGTATTTTGTTGCGCCAATCAGGCTCAACTTTTACGTATTGTTCCAAGAACACCTTTTTACCAAAAAACTGTTCCATTTCTTCTCGGGCAGCCATGCCTATTTTTTTGAGCATGCTGCCTTTGTCACCAATAATGATTCCTTTTTGGCTTTGTCTTTCTACCAAAATAACCGCCCTGATGACAATAATATCTTTCTTTTCTTTAAACTCCTCAATTAAAATTTCTGTACTGTAAGGCACCTCTTTTTTATAATTCAAAAAGACTTTTTCGCGAATAATCTCAGCCGCAAAAAAACGTTCGGGCTTATCAGTCAGCTCATCTTTAGGAAAATAAGGTGGATGCACAGGCAAGTATTCCATGATTGCTCCAAACAACTTATCGATACCTTCTTCTTTTAAAGCAGAGATAGGAATAATAGCCGCCGTAAAGAGTTTTTCTTTCCAGAAAGCGATTTTTTCTTCGATTTGCTCAGGAGTAGCCAAGTCCGTTTTATTCAATACCAAAATCACTGCACCTTCGGTACGTGCCAATCGTTGCAAAACATCTTCTTCGTCATGTTTTTCAAAAATATCCACCACAAAAAGCACAATATCTGCATCTTCAAGAGACCCTTGCACAAAATCCATCATCGACTCATGAAGCTTATACTGAGGTTTGATGATTCCAGGGGTATCTGAATATACCAATTGAAAATCAGTACCCTCATGAACGCCATTCAAAATACCCATAATACGGTGACGAGTCGTTTGGGCTTTTGATGTAATGATAGATAGCTTCTCTCCTACCAATACATTCATCAATGTAGATTTTCCAACGTTGGGTTTACCCACAATACTGATAAATCCAGCACGGTGATTGGGACTTACTTGGGGCAATATATTCTCTGCTTCCATTATTTCAATCTATTAGTACCTATCTCTTTTTGATGACCAGAGATATATTTTTTTATTTTTTTTGCAAAGATAGTTGTTTTTTCTGAAAAAGGTCTTACCTTTGCAGTCCCATTACATCGCGGGATAGAGCAGTTGGTAGCTCGTCGGGCTCATAACCCGGAGGTCACAGGTTCGAGTCCTGTTCCCGCTACAAAAATAAAAGTCGCTGAAAAATCAGCGACTTTTATTTTTTCTATAGCTTCACTACCTTCCCTGTTTTAGATGATTTTACAGCAGCCTCCAAAATCTCTACTACAATGCGATTGATTTCAGGAGATGATAAGTCTTTTTGAGGCTTGATTTCGCCTTTTACTACTGCCGCAAAATAAGTAAAAGGGTCATTGTAGGGTGCTGACAAAGCAGCGATTTGTCGCTTTTCTTCTTCATTTCCCGTTCTTACTTTTAGTTGCAAAGTTTTATCACAAACCACGTATCCTGTCTGCCCATAAATTTCGATGTCTTTTCGGTCAAAAGGCCAATTCCAAGAGGCTTGAAAAATCCCTTGTGCTTTAGGATAAGTCACAATAATGGTAGCTTCATCATCTACCTTTGGATAAATATCGGGTTTGATTTGCTGAGTTATGGCCGATACACTAATGGGGCGCTCTCCTTTCATCAACCAAGTCATGAGATTGGCACCATAACAACCAAAATCAATCACTGCTCCTCCTCCATTCATGACAGGGTCTGTTAGCCAATCCAAAAACTCTTTTGAACATCCAATCTCTTTCGGGCCTCGGTGACCATCATGCACCACTACCTTCCGAATATCTCCCAAAGCCTTTTGCTCATGAATCATCTCAAAGGCTCGTTGATGACTTGCATACCAAGTTGTTTCAAAATTTGTAAGTAGGTGTATGTTGTGTTTTTGGGCTAGTTTTATCATAGCATCAGCATGAGCTACACTGACTGCCAAAGGTTTTTCGACCATCACATGAATCCCTTTGGGCGCACATATCTCCACCACTTGCTTGTGCTCAAATATACTATTGAACGCGCATACTGCTTCTGGCCGAGTAGCTGCAATCATGGCTTCTGTAGTGGGATACCACAACTTCTCAGAAAGTTGATAGCGCTTGAGATAACGCAGGGCAAGCTCTTGATTAGGCTCGGCAATTCCTACAATCTCTACATCTTTTTGGGAAGCTCTTCGTAAGATTTGATGAACATGATCGTGAGTAAGCCCTACCACACCTAACCGTAATGGCTGCTGAGCAGCACTCCAAAAGCTGATGTGCAACAGCCCTATCAGCATAAAAGATAGTAAGGATTTCATAAGATGATAAGTTTTGTATTAAAAGTACTTACCTTCCAAAATCCCCTTATATATTCATAAAAAAAGCGGGGAGTCTTGTGCAAAAACTACCCGCTTCTAAAAAATCTATGAAAATTAGGCTTCTATCACCAAATCGGCTCGATACACACCTGCATCTAATTTCTCACGCATGGTATCAAATGCTTCGAGAGTGCGCTCTACATCTTCTAAGGTATGTGCTGCAGTAGGAATGAGCCGCAATATAATCTGCCCTTTAGGAATCACTGGATATACTACTATCGAACAGAAAATCCCCATGTTTTCGCGTAAATCACGCACCATGTTGGTTACTTCTGGTAATCCTCCTTCCAGACCTTGCATAAATACCGGCGTCACTGGCGACGTAGTTTCTCCAATGTTAAACCCTCTTTCTCGTAAACCATTTTGAAGAGCTGCTACAATCTTCCAAAGGTTTTCGCGGAGTTCGGGATGGTTTTTAATCAACTCCAAACGTTTACGCCCTGCTTCCACATACGGCATTGGTAGGGCTTTGGCATACGTTTGGGAGCGCATATTGTATTTAAGGTACATGATAATATCTGGGTCATCTGCTGCTACAAAAGCACCAATCGCAGCCATAGACTTGGCAAAGGTTGAAAAATACAAATCTATCTCCGCCGAAACTCCGAACATCTCACCGACACCTCCTCCATTTTCGCCCATAGTCCCAAACCCATGAGCATCATCTACCAAAAGTCTGAAATTATATTTTTTCTTTAGCTCTACTACCTTATCCAGACTACCTACTTTACCCGACATCCCAAATACGCCTTCAGTAATCACCAATACACCGCCACCTTTTTCATTGGCTAGTTTGGTGGCTCTAATCAAGTTTTTCTCCAAGCTTTCCATATCATTATGGTTAAACTTGTAGTATTGTCCCATTTTTGCTTTATGTAAACGAATACCGTCAATCAAACACGCATGGGCTTCGGCATCATATACAATTACATCCCGATGGTCACATACACACTCTATCACTGACATCACCCCTTGATAACCATAATTGAGCAAAAAAGCATCTTTTTTTCCGACAAACTCCGCCAATTCTTTCTCAAATGCTTCATGATAATCTGAATTTCCAGACATCATACGAGCCCCCATAGGATAGGCAAGTCCCCATTTAGCGCTAGCATTGGCATCTGCTTCACGAACTTCGGGGTGATTGGCTAATCCTAAGTAATTATTTAAGCTCCAATTAAGCACGTCCATTCCTCGAAACCTCATGTGAGGGCCAAGTTCTCCCTCAAGTTTAGGGAAAGAAAAATAATGATGGCTATTTAAGGCCTTGGCAGATGCTCCAATAGGCCCCCAGTTGTTACGTAGTTTCTCGAAAATATCCACTTTATATTGCTTTTTTGAGGGTTAAATCTAGTTTTTAGACAATTTTCTTGCAAAAGTATTGATTCTCAAAACAAATTCAAAAAACATACTCTTATCATCCTTCACTTTAGCTTTATACAAATATACATTTATAGGCGAAAATTAAAATACATCTTTGCTTACTAATCGTACTGGTATTAGTCTAAATTTGTGATAATACTTTTATTAACCGCTCAAATACTTAAAACCAATGGAAGACCAATTAAAAAATGCAGCCGAACAAGCTAAAGCAAAAGCCCAAGAACTAGCCTCTGAGGCTCAAGAAAAGTATGAAGAAATTAAAGGTGAAATCACCGAAAAACTTCAAAGCATTGATGTAGAAGAAATCAAAGCTGAAGCCACCGCAAAAGCCGCCGAACTCAAAGCCGAGGCAGGAGAAGCTCTAGCAGAAGCAAAATTAAAAGCCGAAGAATTAGCGGCTGAAGCTCAAGAAAAATTTGAGGATTTGAAAGAAGAAGCAAGCGAAGCTATCGACAAAGCAACAGACTTTATCAAAGGTTTGTTTGGAGGAGATAATACAGAAGAAAAGAAATAGTCAGCAAGGAAGCTCATGGTTTGATTTTTCATCTATGAGCTTCTTTCAAGGGCTCTTCATACCCATTTTGCCTCAATGTATATTGATTGGAAGAGGCGTGTAAGTAATAAAACAAAAAAGTCATCCAGGGAAAAAACAGAAACTGTCCGGCATTGAGGTTAGATTCAAAATAAGGAATAATAAGAAAAGGCGGCATAAATATAAAATACTGACTATCAAACCTATAGTATTTGATTGCAGCATTAAAAACGAAAAAACATAGAAAAAAAACAAACGTGATACCTCCTCCCGAAAAAAGGATTTCTAGATAAGAATTGTGAGATGCTAATTCGGTTTGTACACCCGCATAATATTGCAAACCTGCCTGAAAATTATCAAATCCAAAGCCAGTAAAAAAGACTCGGGGATTGTTTTCAAAAATTTGAAAGGCATGCTCTGCCAATTCAAGCCGCACCTCTTTTCTTTGATTTCGGATAGTTGCGTACTCTGAACGCAGATTTACAACTGAGTTTGGGCTAGTAATGATATAGTAAGCAAAACCTGCAATACAAACTCCGATAGCTCCTTTTAGGTAGATAGAACTAATCTTGCTCCGCCAAATCACTATCATCGTCGAAAGGCCTAAGCTCGCATAACTACTTCGAGAGCCCATCAAAACAATCGCCCACAAAGTAACCACCCCCGTTGCAAAAAAGGTATACTTAAGCCAAGTAGGCATCTTGTAATTAGTATACAAATCAAAACTTAGTATAACAAATACCGTACATGCCCAGCTCAAAACATTTGTCTTATAATTACTAATACTCTGACCATAAGCATTTTCGGTTTGAAAAGCGACGCCATTGCTTAGCATAATTAGCACAGGGAAGAAATAGGCTAGGCTAAAAATTTGAAGCAATTTAATTTTTGCCTCATCTTTAGAATAGTTTTCAAAAAGATAAATAATAAAGTAGTTGATATAAATCAGAAAAGGAATCCAAGCAATGAGTCGTTGTAAACTACGTATAAAATCAACACTGAAAGGAGACACCAAAAAATATAGCAACAAAAATATGTATAGAACCCAGCTTTTATGCCTGTCAAATAAATATTTCTTATTGCGCCCAGTCCACAAAATGCTTCCTAGTGAGACCATTACCAATCCCACTCTCAAAACTTTTGCGGCCTGAAAAGCCTCTCCACGTAGTCCATAGCCATATACAACCGCAAATACGTTCAGAAAAAACATGACCAAGTGCCAATCCCACCGCTGCTGATTTTTAAAAACATGACGCCACTGCATACTTTTCTTTGTTTTTGATACTCCTCTATACTTTTACCACAGTCATGAGCATTTCTACAAAGTTGCGTAACATTTCGTCTTTAGAAAACTTTCGAATAAAATTCCTACCATTTTGGGCTTTCTCTAAGCGAAGCGTAGGATTTTGAATACATTCTTCAATAGCATTGGCCAAATCCTGAGCATTTGAAGGCTCTATGAGCCAGCCATTTTTACCATTGTCTATTACCTCAGGAATCCCCCCTACCCATGTGCTAATGACCGAAATTCCATGCGCTAATGCTTCTATATTTGCTACCCCAAACGCTTCTGTATAAGAAGGCACACAAAAAATATCATGACTTCTCATGCAAGCATAGACACGGTCTTGAGGCTGAGGACCAAGGTATTCTAACTTTACATGAAATATTTGGGAGAAAAAAGACTTTAAATGCGCTTCAAACCAAGGTTCTGGCCCTATTACTGTCAACAAAAATTGGTACTTCTCTAAGCGTTTAAGGGCTTCGGCCAAAAGTGGCAGTTGGCCTACTAAATAGTCAGCTTTGACAAATAGAATTTTGATGGGTTCTTTAAAATTACGGGTAGGATTGAATTCAACATCATCTAACGCAATGGACTTATACAATTTTGTGACCTTCTCCGGGGACACTTTGTAAGTAGTCTCAATTCGTTTTTTTAGAAACTGAGAGTTGGCAATGATGAGTTGGTGATGATGTGCTGAAAGCCGCTCAAATTGCTTAAACAAAAACCTTTTAAACCATAAGGCACTAAAAGTGAAATTTTTCCAAGTAGAGAGCATGTTTTTTTCATCATTTATCATTCCTACTGTGGGCTTAGTGGAAACCAAACTCGCCCATGTTCCATTGAATGAATTGATGAATACTAGTACATCAAAATCGTAGCTTTTTTGAATTTTTTTTATGTGGTTGTAGTAAACAAACCACCTCAAAATCTGCCCAATTGGTTTTAAAATTCGGGGGATATTGAGTCTTACTTTATAAACATATTTCAAAGTCACCAACCGCTCTTCAGACACATCTTCTGTCAGAACTCTTACCTCATGGGCTGGCAAAGTTTCGTTAATTTCCAAAATAAGATTGGCAAACTTTACCGGCCCATTGGTTACATTTTCAAAAGCATTTGTACAAAATAAAATCTTCATTTTTTCTTTGTCGCAACATAGATTCTCTCATTTGGAGGAATACCATATCGTTCATAATCAACATTTTGGGCGGTTATCTCCTCTACTTCAAATCCTTCTGCTCTGATTCTATCCGCATAGTCTTGTCCATAATACCACCTCTGGTCATGTCCATGATAAAGCGTCTGTTTTTCTTCGGCAGAAATATCTTTATCCGAAAAGGAATGCGCTCTTGAGTAATCAATAGGGTCATGTAAAACTACATAACCGCCTGGTTTGAGTACCCTCTGTATCTCTTGAAGGGCTTTGGAATTGTCAATGACCATTACCAATACTCCAATCGCTATCACCACATCAAAGGTAGCATTTTCAAACTTAATGTCGTCGATAGACATTACATAATCTGGACGCACCGTAATACTACTCGTAAATGTAGTCATGTTGTCTGCCGTAGTATAATCAATATAAGGTCGAGACCTTATACTCTCATATAAACATATGTCAGGGGCGAAATGAAGTACTTTTTTAGGAAGGGCTTCATAAAAGCCTAACTTTTCCTTGAGAGTAATGTAAGCAAGACGGTGCCTCTCCAGAGACTTGCAACTTGGACAATAAGCATTGGCCCGATAACGAAATGGCATAAAAGCCTTGTATCTACGCCCACAAATAGGGCATTGGACCTTGTTTCCTAACCGGTAAGGAATGCTTCGCATTTGGAGCCGCACACTACGAAGCTGACCTAGGACAAAGTAATTGTAGGGTATCATGTGTAAACATACGATTGGGTGTCTTTAGCATCATTTGATGGTGTGGCTTGCAACTAACAAAATCGGTGTGGCTTAGCAGCAACAGACATCAAACAACAACACCTTCCCTACAGCTTAAACAGCTTCACAAGGTCTTGATAATTTGTGGTATCAGCTATTTCAAAGTTTCGTCTTCCTATTGACTCCAAATCGCTCTCTCTCACAATTTGTAGACAATTTTTTAAGGAATAACGGTGGTTATCAAAAAGTAATGGTAATTGGTGGCCCAATAAACGCTCCGTGGCATCGGTTCGCAAAGTTACAATGGGCTTACTAAAAGACATCGCTAGATCAATAGACCCCGAATGGTCGATTCGCATGAAGGGCAAAACCACTACATCGGCAGCATTGAAAAAAAACTGTACTTCTTCTTTTTCAATGAAACGATGAAACCATTGAATGTTAGTATTATCTTTCGCTTTTGCTGTTAGCTGTTCCCAGTATTGGGTATCGTAACTTTTCCCTGCAATTATAAGACAATTTTTTGATTCTTCTAACTCCCCATACACGGTTAATAAATCTTTTATTCCTTTATAGGGCTTCAGTTCTCCAAAAAACAAATACACAAACTTATCTTCTTCAATACCAAGATTTTTTCGACTTGTTTGTTTGTCCACTAGGTTGGGATAATAATAATGATACGGCACATCTTGAATCACTAATACTCTCTGCTCTTTTAGCCCAAATTTAGAGAGGGCTTGGCGTTTTACTTCTTCTGAGTACACTCTGATATGATTACATTGTCTAAGAAAAAAACCATATATCTTTCGTTCTAAGCCCAGCCAAATTCCCGCATGGTTTTGAAGATTATGAAGCGTGTGTACAATCTTTACTTTATAAATATTTTTGGCCATGAGAATCTCTACAACAAAAGCCAGCGACTTTAGCAACGACCATCCAAAGCTCTTTCCAATAATAAAACTGTGTACCCAATCATAGTACAAAAACGTAGGCTTATGCTTTTTTAGGGCCTGATATGTACTTCCCAAGGCGTATTTTTCACCAATAACAACCTCCATTTGGTTTTGCCTCAGAAAATTTACCATCTCATATTGAAAAGGATTTTCGGCGCCAGCATCCGGCAGCACCACAATACGTATAGATGAAGAAGACAAGGTTACTCTTTTTAGGTTTAATGCGACAAATGTACAAATTGTGCTTAGAAAAATGGAGACCTCGTCTTTTGGTTATGTTTATCAGCTCCTTAATCTTTTACTTCTTTATCCGTATATCCCATGAAAAGAGTTAGTTTATCATTTATTTACCTTCTCAGTGTCTTTACCGTTTGGGCACAGCCTGCCGAAAAACTCTATAAAGTAATAGTAGCTCCTGATCATTTTGACTGGACTTACAAAACAGGAGAAAATGTCAAGTTTACGATTTCGGTTCTTCAAAATGGTAACTTGGTCAAAAATGCCCGTATTCGTTATGAAATTGGGCCAGAAAAAATGGAACCTACAAAAAAAGAAACCATTACACTTCCTTCTGGGGCTATTACCTTGGATGGGGGAACAATGAAAACAAGTGGTTTTTTAAGATGTATTGCTATTGCAGAAATTGACGGTAAAGAATACAAAAATCTGGCAACGGCTGGTTTTGAGCCTCTTACTATCAAGCCCACTGTTGAAAACCCTACAGATTTTGATACTTTTTGGGAAACCGCTAAGGCAGATTTAGCCAAAATCCCCATGGATGCTAAAATGACCCTACTTCCCGAACGCTGTACCGAAACGGTGAATGTGTATCACCTCAATTTGCAAAACTTCCGGATGGGAGCACGGGTGTATGGGATTTTGTGTGTTCCAAAAAAAGAAGGTAAATATCCCGCACTTTTGCATGTTCCAGGCGCGGGGGTACGAGCGTATGCAGGAGACATTGCCAATGCTACCAAAGGAATCATTACGTTACAAATCGGGATTCATGGCATTCCAGTTACAATGGACCCCTCTGTTTATCTAGATTTGGGGGCAGGTGCTTTTAATGGCTATATGAACTACGGTTCTGATGATCGTGACCGTTTTTACTACAAACGCGTCTATCTTGGCTGTGTTCGTGCCAATGATTTCTTGACAAGTTTGCCACAATTTGATGGTACTAATCTCGCCGTAACAGGCGGGAGTCAAGGTGGTGCTTTGTCTATCATTACGGCGGCGCTTGATAATAGGGTCAAATGGTTGGGAGCTTTTTATCCAGCCTTATCGGATGTAACTGGCTATTTGAAAGGAAGAGCGGGTGGATGGCCTCATTACTTTGACAAAAATGCACTTGCCTACAATAATAAACCAGAAAAAATCACCACGCTTGGCTATTATGATGTCGTTAATTTTGCTCGTAGAGTCAAAGTCCCTGGTTATTATTCATGGGGTTTCAATGACGAGACATGCCCTCCTACTTCTATGTATGCGGCTTACAATGTGATTTCAGCGCCCAAAGATTTGTACTTAGCTCTCGAAACAGGTCACTGGACTTATCCTGAGCAGCACGAACGAATGACCGGATGGCTTGTCAATAAACTAAAGAATCAATAAAAAAAGCCGAGCAATGCTCGGCTTTTTTTATTGATTCTTTTTTAACTCTGAGGCACTTCTACTAGGTTAGATGTAGTATTTTGGCGAGTACCTTTAGGCATGATAGCCCAAAAAACAATGTAAATAATGATGACAGGTACGTGAATAAAAGCGAAAAAAGACGCTATCCACAAAATACGCATCAAAGTAATATCTATCCCAAAGTAATCGGCTAAACCAGCGGCTACACCACCTATTTTACTTTCCGAAGGGATTCTGTGCAATTGTTTCGTTGTCATGGCTTTAGGTATTTAAAATGTTTTAATGACTGTTTTTTTTGTTTCTTTGGCTGTTATTGTTGATTCAAAGGTACTATGTATTACCAAGTAATCAAACAAAGTCTTTATCAGTGGCTAAAACACTAGCCAAACGGTGATTTTTGAGGAAGAATTCTGACGTTATTATATTTTTCTTACTCTAAGGCTAAAAGCTTCAGCAGGGTTGTGAACCAACAATTGCTCAAAATCGCCATTGTCAAATCCCTTTGTCTTAAGTATCGGAAATAATTTCTCAAAAATAGAGCTATACCCTACAAACTCTCCTCCCCTTTCCTCTCCAGGCTTATACCAGCCTGCATCATGCGAAATCAGCACTTTATGCAAGAGTTTGTTGGATTTGAGCAAATCAAGCCATATAGCATATTTTTCCCAGTCTCCCCATCCTATCCCATCTAAGCTTACCCAAGCCCCCATTTGAGCGGCTTTGGTATAAAAGTTTTTGTTTGTTTCATTTTGGGCATGTACCCACACAAAAGCGCTAGGATGCACCCCTAGCTGTTGTAGTTGTTCTATTTCTTCAAATGCCGCTACGGCTGGTCCAGTATGTGAACAAATAGTCAGCCCTGTTTTGAGATGGGTGAGCCCTGCTGCACGTATAAGCTTCCGATGAAGGTCAGAAAGGGGAGCAGGATTTACGCCTATTTTTATAAAACCTGGTTTTATGGTAGTTCCTTCTATTCCTTTTTCAAATTCGGCGCACCATCGTGCGGCCAACTGCTCTGCGGTTTCTTCAAATGCCCATTTGGGTAAATATTTATTATCCACTGCTCCATAGTATCCCGTATTTGTTAGGATTTGAAGGCCGCTTGCTTGAGCTGCTTGTTGCAGTAAAACTACATCTCTTCCCAAAAATGCAGGTGTACAGTCAAAGAGTGTTTTTACGCCTTGTTTTTTTACTTCCAATAGATACGGCAATACCACCTCCAATACTTCTTTCCGATTCCAGCGTCCCGAGTGGATTTGGTCTGCTCCAATAAAATCTACTAACAGATGTTCGTGGATAAGTGTTTTTCCCATTTGTTTAGTACTCATTGCCCCGTTGATAGTCATGATTTGCCTTTCTTTTTGTAGAAAAGGCACGAGAGAAGTAGCAAGTAAAAATTGGCGGCGAGAAATCATAGCGAAAGTTTAGGGTTAAAATGGCTGGGCATAAAATACATTAGTTATTTCCTCATTTTTGAAAACCACGGCATAATGTTCAGATAAATCTACCTTCAATACTACCTCCTGCATCTCTTGAGTTTCAAACGATTGAAGAGGCTTTTGGAGCACAAATCCTGCTTGTTTGAAAAGTTGTAGCCATTGTGAAGTAGCGTATTGTTTTTCTACTCTGAGCTCTTCGGCTTGGCCCAATACATCATCTATCTCCCGACTAAAAAAAAGTTTTAGAGCCGCTTTTTCTTTAGGTGTAATTTCCAATGTATCTATCACTTCAAAAACTAACCCATAATGAAGTGCTGCATTGCGAAAACGAGTACCATAGTGAGGCTCAAAATGGTCAGATACGGGTTCTGACAAGATAAAAACCTCTGGTGATAACTTCCGAATATAACTAAAAACTTTTTCGCGGTCGGCTGCTTTCTGTATATGATGCAACGCAAAGGAGGCATTGATTACCAAAGTATCATAATGTGTGGGTAATAACGTCTCTATTTGGACAAAGGTCATGTTTTCAATCAAAGCCTGATGAGAAACAAAGTTGACCTTAAAAGGAAGTAATAGATTTGTGAGATTGTGTTGGGCGGTTTGAAGTGCCTCCGCAAATGGCTCTACCCCTAGCACCGTCAATTGTTTTATCTGACAATCAGGCTGTTTTGCCAACTCCTGCAACACATTCACTATTTGCATTCCGGTGCCAATACCAATATCCATTAATACAGGATTCTCAAATTTTTTCAAACTCAACACTAAAAGCGCATTAGCGCAAGTTTGAGTAAGCGAAGCAAGGGGCAATTGTTGAATCAATAACTCGAACAATCGAATTTGGGGTATTTCAAATTTTTGAAGATAAATATGTTCGTTGGACTGTCCACCTGATAAATGCTGACGCATCGCTTTGGCCAATACAAAACCAAACATGGCTTCTGGATGGTCAAGGTCTTGGAGAGAGTTTTGGTATATATTCTCCAAGGTTTCTTTATCAGCATCGGTAAGTTGGTCAGGTAGGTGTTGAGCAATGTTTTGGAGTATTGGTAAAAGGTTTTTCATATCAAAGTGTATTTACCCAAAATTAAAAAAGTCACGGCGCAAATGCACCGTGACTGTATAAAAACTCAAATCTTCTGAATTAATTCCTTGGAGGTTTTCCGCCGGTAAGCAATCCTTGCATACGCTCCAAGGTTTTTTTCTCACCTGTTAAAGAAAGAAATGCCTCTCTCTCTAAATCAAGGAGATACTGCTCTGTCACCTGCTGTGGATAACTCAAGTCTCCCCCACAAATCACATAAGCCAACTTATCCGCAATCTTGGCATCGTGGTCAGTGATGTAATTGGCCATACGCATACTAGCTATTCCCGCTTTAAAGAGGGCAATACCCGTTTTACCTTGGACTTTAATATCGGTGCGATGCTTGGGTTGAGTATAACCATTTTCGGCCAAATCAACCGCGGCTTGTTTGGCTTCTGCAATCAATCTGCTACGATTCAGTACAATTTGGTCACGGTCTGCTTTGATGTAATTCATTTCTACGGCTTCTTGGGCCGAAGTAGAAACTTTCGCTTGAGCGATATTCATAAAAGCATTTTGCAGGATATTCAGCTCAGGGTCGCCAGTTTGGTACAAATCTGAACATCGCAAGGCCATTTCTTTCGTCCCTCCTCCGGCGGGAATCAACCCTACGCCCAATTCGACCAATCCCATGTAAGTTTCGGCATGAGCTACTACTTTGTCGGCGTGCAGATTCAACTCACATCCTCCCCCTAAAGCCAAGGTATGAGGTGCTACCACTACGGGTATCGACGAATACCTCGCCCGCATCATGGTTTGCTGAAACTGCGCAATCATCAGATTGATTTCGTCATAGTCTTGCTCAATAGCAAACATAAACAACATCGCCAAGTTGGCTCCTGCCGAAAATGCCTCGTTAGATTCATTTCCTACCACAAGTCCCCGAAAATCTTTTTCAGCTACGGCATAGGCACGATTAAGCCCTTCTACTACTTCTGCTCCAAAAGTGTTCATTTTGGAGTGAAATTCTACCCCTGCGATACCGTCCCCTAAGTCATAAATAGACGCGCCTGCATTCTTCCAAATGATATTTTGTGATTTGTTTTCGAGAATGATAAACGCCTCTTGGCCAGGAATAGGTTTATAAGACTGAGAAGGAATATCGTAGTAAAGCTTACGGCTATTTTCTACTTTATAAAAACTTTCGTTGCCAGCCGCTAGCATATCATACACCCACTGAGCGGGTTTAGCTTCCAACGACTCCATGATTTCTACCATCTTTTGTACACCAACGGCATCCCAGGTTTCGAAAATGCCAAGTTCCCAGCCAAATCCTGCACAAATCGCTTGATCGATGCGATAAAGCTCATCAGAAATTTCGGGAATACGCAATGAGGCATAGCGGAAACTACTTGCAAACGTACGTCGATAAAACTCCCCCGCTTTGTCGGTGCCTTTGAGCAACCCCCCAAAACGTTTTTTGAGATTGTCGATAGTCTTTGTTTTTTCGAGCGTCTCAAACTTCACTTTTACCGACGGTTTGTATTCGAGTGTGCTCAAATCCAAAGCTAAAATCAACGTTTTGCCTTTTTCATCTTTTGTTTTCTTATAAAACCCTTGTCCTGTTTTATCGCCCAACCATTTTCTTTCCATGAGTTGAACTATAACAGGCGAAATATTGAAATCGGCCCGCGATTCATCGTGGGGTATTTTGGCTAAATTCCCTGATACATTAACGGTGATATCAAGCCCCACTACATCCGACAAACGAAACGTTCCCGATTTGGGACGGCCTACTACGGGACCCGTCAATTTATCAACTTCTTCTACCGTCAAACCCATTTCTTCGGCTATGCGCACCGTCTGAACTAGGGCATGAATGCCTAGACGATTGGCAATAAAACCGGGCGTATCTTTACACAAAACTGTTGTTTTACCCAAAAACAACTCTCCATAATGCATCAAAAAATCAATGATTTTAGAGTTAGTTTGGGGGCCTGGAATCACTTCAAACAAACGTAAATAGCGTGGTGGATTAAAGAAGTGCGTTCCACAAAAATGTTTTTGAAAATCTTCACTACGCCCTTCTGCCATCAAATGAATCGGAATACCTGAGGTATTGGAGGTGATTAGAGTACCTAGTTTGCGCAGCGCGTCTACTTTCTCAAACAATGAGCGTTTGATATCTAGTCTTTCTACAATGGCTTCTAATACCCAATCGTAGTTTTTGATTTCGGCTAGATTGTCGTCAAAATTTCCAAGTTTGATACGACTTGCAAACTTGGGACTATACAAAGACGCAGGCGTAGCTTTGAGCGTATTTTGAAAAGCATCATTCACAATACGATTGCGCACAGCAGGATGCTCAAGGGTAAGTCCTTTGGCTTGTTCGGCAGCATTTAATTCTTTGGGAATAATATCTAACAACAATACTTCTACACCAATGTTGGCAAAATGACACGCAATACGCGACCCCATGATGCCTGAGCCTAAGACGGCTACTTTTTTAATACTCCGGTTCATGTATGTAGTTATCAATTTTAAGGATACTATTGGATATTTTTGAAAGTCAAAAGTAGAAAAAAATATTATGCAAGCATACTATTATTCAAAAATAATGACTAAAAAAAGTCTAAAAAAATAGAAAATAGATGATACCTCTCCCATATACCTTAAGGTGTTGTTTAAAGTAAAACACACTCCTTGAAAATCTATCTAAGTATAGAGTTAAAATCGTAACTTTGTGGTTTAAATCAGTTTGGGGATGTATTTCATTGACTGATTCATAATTAACCAATTGACAACCGATGTTAGAACAGTTAGAGGCCATAAAAGAGCGTTTTGAGGAAGTAGCCCAGCAGATTGTGCAGCCCGAAGTAGTTTCGGATCAAAAACGCTTCTCAAAATTGAGCAAAGAATACAAAGACTTGGATAAAATTGTCCAAAAATACCAAGCTTATAAAAAAGTACTGAGTGATATTGAAGGCGCAAAAGAACTCCTCGCTACCGAAAGCGACGAAGATATGCGCGACTTGGCCAAAGCCGAACTTTCTGAACTTCAGCCTCAGGCCGAAGAACTGGAAGCCACACTGAAAGAAATGTTGATTCCCAAAGACCCTAACGATAGCCACAATGTAATTCTTGAAGTCAGAGGCGGTACAGGTGGCGATGAAGCAGCGATTTTTGCGGGAGACTTGTTCAGAATGTATCAGCGCTTTTGTGACCGCATGGGCTGGCGCATGGAAATCATGGACTTTACCGAAGGAAGTACGGGAGGCTACAAAGAAATCATCGCGAGTATTGAAGGCGAAGATGTGTATGGTAAGCTCAAATTTGAATCGGGTGCTCACCGCGTACAACGCGTGCCTGTAACAGAATCACAAGGGAGAGTGCACACTTCAGCCGCTACCGTGGCGGTGCTTCCTGAGGTAGAAGACGTAGAAGAAGTAGAAATCAACCCTGCCGACATCGAAATCATTACTTCACGGTCAGGGGGTGCCGGTGGACAGAACGTCAACAAAGTAGAAACAAAAGTGCAACTCACTCACAAACCTACGGGTATAGTGGTGGTTTGTCAGGTAGAGCGTAGTCAGCACGGTAACCGCGAACGAGCCATGAATATGCTACGTTCGAAACTCTACGAAATGGAATTGAAAAAACAAAATGACGCAGTATCTTCTCAGCGTAAGTCATTGGTAGGAAGTGGCGACCGTTCCGACAAAATCCGAACTTACAATTACCCACAAAGCCGCGTCACCGACCACCGCATCGGATATACTGTTTATAACTTACCAACCGTAATGGACGGCGAAATTGGCGATTTTATTGAGCAACTTCGCATTGCTGAAAACGCCGAACGTATGAAAGAGGGCATGCCCGCCTAAATTTCGGTCGCTACTAGATTTTAAGTGGAATTTGATTAGATTTCGTTGTTTTTTACGGCTTTTCTTTTTCACTTAAAATCTACGATAAATGGAAAATCAAATCACCAAAAAATACACAAACGAGGAAGTAACAGTGGTATGGCAACCTCATATGTGTATTCACTCCGCCCGTTGTTTTAAAGGTCTTCCTACTGTTTTTGACCGCCATAAACGCCCTTGGGTAACTATCGAAGGAGACACTACTGAAGCTATCATAGGTCAAGTAAAAAAATGTCCTTCTGGAGCACTTTCTTATTATATGAATGCAGAAATAGAAGGTGAAGCTACAGTAGAAGGTAATACAGTTGTAGAAATGCTACCCAATGGACCACTCCTTGTATATGGGAATCTGACCGTCAAGGATACCCAAGGCAATGAGTCTAAGAAGTCTAAAGTGACGGCATTTTGCCGTTGTGGACAATCAAGCAATAAGCCCTATTGTGATGGCTCTCATATAACTTCAAAATTTGAAGGCTAGTAGATAGTATTTCATACAAAATCTGTCGTATTACTAAAAAAGCGATGCAGATGTTCCTCAATAAGTACTTTTCTTAACCACCTATCATTTTTCTTTTATGACTAAACCTTCTACCGATACAGGTTCTCATCGGTTGCTTTCTTTGGATGCCCTACGGGGATTTGACATGTTTTGGATTGCAGGGGGTGAAGAAATATTTCACCTACTCGCCAAAGCCACTGGATGGACAGGCGCTATCATTATGGCCGAGCAACTCACCCATCCCGAATGGAATGGATTTCGAGCCTACGATCTTATCTTTCCTTTATTTCTTTTTTTGGCGGGCGTATCGGCACCTTATTCGTTGGGTTCCCGCCTCGAACGCGGCGACGACCGCAACAAATTGCTTCGTAAAGTAATTCAACGAGGATTGACGCTGGTTTTATTAGGCATTATCTACAACAATGGTCTTCAAATCAGACCTTTAGAAGACATGCGTTTTCCGAGTGTGCTAGGACGTATAGGCTTAGCAGGGATGTTTGCTCAGATTATTTATCTCTATACCAATACTCGTATCCAATACATATGGTTTGTAGGACTGTTGCTTGGTTATTGGGCTTTTGTGATGTTGGTACCCGTACCCGGATGTGGTGCCGGTCATATGACTATTGAGTGCAATCCCGTTAGCTATCTAGATTATATGCTTATACCGGGGCATTTGCATCGTGATATTCATGACCCCGAAGGACTGATTTCGACTATACCTGCTATTGCCACTGGCCTACTTGGTATCTTTGCAGGTAACTTACTTCGAGCAGATGAGCGCTCCACTACGCGCCAACAAAAAGTGCTCGTCTTATTTATAGGCGGGATTCTTTTCTTGATTATTGGCAAACTGTGGGATTATGTTTTTCCCATCAATAAAAACCTCTGGACTAGCTCTTTTGTGATGACTGTAGGCGGATGGAGCTTGATTTTGCTAGCCATTTTTTACTGGATTATTGACATCCAAGGCTGGAATCGATACGCTTGGATACTGGCAGTGATTGGTATGAATTCCATTTTAATTTACATGGCCCAACATTTCATTGATTTTGAATACACTTCGGAGCGGCTCTTTAGAGGCATCGTTAAGTACTTCTCTGAGCCTTACCAAAAGGTATTCTACGCCATTGGGTATGTGATAGTAGAGTGGCTAATGTTGTGGTTTTTGTACAAGAAAAAAGTATTTTTAAAAGTATAAATAACAAAACAGGAGGTCTCTTTTTAGGTAATAGAGAGGTCTCCTGTTTCTATTGTATCTCCCCACTCTACTCTCAGTACGCGCGCTTTAACTCCTAAGTCTGCCATAAACTGCATCCAATGTAGCTGCTGCGACGACAAATGATCGGTAGGTGATTTTACTTCTACAAGTTCTAATCCATTTTCATCCCAAACCATCAAATCAGGAAAGCCACGGGTATTTTCTCGGAGATTGGTGGCTATCTCAAGCAATATGGCCCGGATTTGTAAGGGCGTCAAATGAAGGGCTATTAGCTTTACAAGTTCCAACAACACTTCATTCCAATCTACCAGTACATTGGCAATCCCAAACTTTTCAATAAAAGTGCTTTCTAAAGTTTGAGCTATCATCTCAACAGACTCAAGTTCGGCTAGTCTTTCTCGAATTTGAGGTGCTCTTTTACGAAAAAAATCAGGTTGGTAAAAATCAGAAGGCATTCGTTGAAGCGGATGATGAATCGCTTGTACATTGGTATCATAGATGATATCCCAAAAAATAAGTCCAAATAATCCCCGCCAAGGGTAGTTTTCGGCATGGAGGGCTTGCTTACCATTCAAGACAAAATACTCTGCGACCCCTTGTTCTACGCGATGCCGAAAATCAGGCGATATTGTCACACTATCTGATTCTTTCAAAAATCGCGTAACACTCTTACGAACCTTTTTCTTGGCATTGTTTATTTTTTCTTGAAAATCAAGCGCAAAAAATCTTTCATCGGCATTTTGAGGGTCATGGGCTATGGCTTCACAAAGCGCGATGGCTTCTTCTACAAATCCCATACGATGTAGCAACCGAACCCGCCGCTCTCTAGAAGGAATATGGTCAGTAAGCTGATACACCGTAAGTGCTTGCTCAGGAAGCTTTTGGCGTTCTAGGTAAGCTGCGACTCTATTGATTAGTTTTATATAAGAAGGCTGTGCTACTTCGCCTAAGTGCCCAATCGAGGCTTGCCAATTCATAAACCAATCAAAAATTTCTTCGGCTGGTGTGGCTTCTTCTTGCATTTCATAAAACTGCTCCGCCGTGAGAGATACCATGAGTTTGTCTTCTGCCTCTTGTCGAGTAGCAAAGCGTGCAGTATAGGCGTCGTCTCGATAGCGTTCAAAATTGACCTTCCCCAAATCCCTTATTACAAATTCGGTCATATCAGCGTAGCGGTTGCCAAAAAACAAGAACTTTAGCATCATTACCTCTACCTCATATTTGACTTTGATGACCGTATCTTCAATACGATTTACGAGCAATTCAAACGTATAAGTATGCGTCAGATACCGTATCAAATCTGCTTTTTTGAGGGGTTTGAGAGAAAGCTCCGAAGGAGGAGCCATTTTTACCCATTCTTCTTTGGTAAACAAATTCACCACCTCTTCCGCGTAAGGTTCGTGCTTGGGGGTAAGTGCTTCTATAAAACCCTTCTCTTCTAGCTCATACAATGCCGCAGGAATATCCTCTATTTCAGCGTATTTTAGCTTGGCAGTCCTAAAAAAGAGTCCTTTTCTATTGCTAAACCTCACAAAAAGACATTGAGCATCTTCGGACAAAGCTCGAAAATCATCAATGAGTTGCCCTTCCGATTCATTTAAAATGGAACCATACAGCTTTTCAACAAATTCGACCAGAAACAAAAAGTATTCTAAATAATATTTGGGGGGCAGTTCTGCCGCAGGTGTCGGCTCTTTAGAGGGGATTGATTCCATAGCTATTAGTTAGATTCTACACAAAGTTTGGGAGTAAAATCAATTAGAATATCAATTTTAAATGCAAATTCGTTAAAATGGTATGAAATTAGCTCTTTCAAGTGAAATCATGCATTAACTTGTGAATTATAATGAAGCCAAGCTCACTTCTTTTTGTCTTACTTTTTGAGTCTTTTGTGGGATTTTCTCAGCCTAAAATCGAAAATTTAGGTAATTCCGTCAATTCTGAATATAACGAAATTAACCCTGTTATTTCTCCCGATGGTAAAACTTTGTTTTTTGCCCGCGTAAGCCACCCCCAAAATGCACACGGCCCCGAAGGAAGTCAGGACATTTGGTATTCTGAACTAACAAACAACCAATGGGGACTGGCTCGCCGCATGACCCAACCTCTCAACAAAGAAGAATACAACTGCGCATATAGCGTCACTCCCGATGGCAATACCCTCCTCATTATGGGAGCTTATGAGAAAGGGGCTTATCAAACACGGGGGTTTTCGTTTAGTAAACGTACCGCCAATGGATGGTCGGCACCTCAAAAACTCAATATTCCCAATCTCGAAAGTATGAGCAAAGGCGAATATATGTGTGGATTTTTGTCGAATGATGGTAAAACTCTTTTGATGGCTTTTAGCGAAAAAAAGCGTAGCACGAAAGATGATATTTATGTGAGTTTTCTTCAAAAAAACGGTACTTGGACCAAACCACAAAGCCTTGGTTTAGATGTAAATACGGATGATTTTACGGAAACTACCCCCTTTCTGGCCTCCGACGGGGCTACCTTATATTTTTCGAGCGACCGTACGGGCGGGCAAGGCAGCAATGATATTTATTACACCAAACGAATCGATAAATCTTGGAAAATTTGGTCTAAACCTGTCAACCTAGGCCCCGCTATCAATACGGATGGTTATGATGCCTATTATACCATTACGGCAGCGGGCGATTATGCCTACATGGTTTCTAAAAAAAATACGCTCGGCAAGGGAGACATTGTCAGGATTAAAATCAAATCCGACGAACCAAGCGCCCCTCCTATCGTACCTGCTCCCGAACCAGTCGTAATGCTGAGCGGAAAAGTATTAGATACCAAAACCGGAAAACCCATCGAAGCTCGTATCATTTATGAAAATTTGGCTGATGGTACGGAAGTCGGAACTGCCCAAACTGACCCACGAACGGGAGAATACAAAATCGTACTGCCCAAAGGCTTGAAATATGGTGTGAGAGCGGTGGCTAAGGATTTTATTGCGGAAGCAAAAAACATTGACTTAACAAATGTCAAAGATTATAGAGAAGTAGCGGGTACCAACCTCACGCTTGTGCCTATTCAAGTAAATGAAGTCGGGGTTTTGAACAACTTATTTTTTGATACTGGCAAAGCGGAAATCAGACCAGAATCAAACCCAGAACTCGACCGTATGGTGCTCACTTTCAACGAAAACCCAGGGCTTGTACTGGAAATTGGAGGTCATACTGATGACGTCGGAAGTGATGCTGCCAACATCAAACTTTCTCAGGATCGAGCCGATTCTGTAAGAGAGTATTTTATTGGAAAAGGCATCGAACCCGACCGCGTACAAAGCAAAGGATATGGAGAATCGAAGCCCAGAGTACCTAATACCACCGAAGAAGGCCGGCAAGTCAACCGTCGGGTTGAATTCAAAATTCTACAGAAATAACATATAATAACCCAAAAACTAAAGAGGTCAAATGCTTAGCATTTGACCTCTTTAGTTTTAATATTCAATATCTATATGTCGGCGGAAATTGCGAGTAGTATATTTATGAGGTAAATGAATGTGAAGCTGTTGAGATTTAAAATCATACCGTGCCGTAATGCGCTCTGAATCTACGTCGTTAGGTAAAAATACATTGGCAATCGTACGAACAGTCTGTAGATTGTCCATACCATCTGGACGCTCCGCAAATAGAGGCAACAAATGATACACCCACAATCGATTGTTCAACACATCAACCTGAAAGCTATCGGCTTCTAAGCCCGCTGCCTTTATTTTTACATCATATCCTTCTTCTTGTTGCGCAACCACAACTTGAGGTTCGCTCATGCCACCATTTGTGGTATTGGCAAAATCTATGGCGGTCAAAATATCTTGGGGAATTTCTATTTTCGTTTTCATCTTGCTAGTTGGCTTGTTGCTTAGAATAGTTCAAACAACATACCACTGCATTTTTTACTGACAAAATGACTATTCATTTACTGACCATTGCCAATATGTCGCAAAAATTCCTCTATTTTCTCCATTTGATACGGATTTTCCCCATCTAAGACCATCATATTTTCTATATTCAATGGCAGCTGACCATATTTTAAGAAGCTTTCCCACACATGTTCAAGAAACCACTCAGGCTCTTTTCCCCAACGCGTCTCGGCCAATCGTCGTTTATAGAAAGTTTCTTTTGAGATAGTGGTAAAAAAACAACAATCATAATTCAGATTCATCTGAGCATCTGCAAAGACGAGTATTCCTTCCAAGATTACCACATCAAACGATTCGTTGAAAAACATAATCGCTTTTTGGAGAAGCGCAAAGTCAACAGAAGCAGGATGTTCCCAATCTGCTTGATTCTGAATCAGCGGAAGCTCTTTTATTTTTTTTACAAAATCATCTTGATGAAGCGCAATCGCCGTTTTATTTTGGGTGCGATAGTGCCAAACTAAGGTTTCGGCTAAGGTTGTTTTTCCTGAGCGACTGCATCCGCCAATGCCAATAATCATCGTTAATTTAAAGAATAGAATAGATACAAACTTATTGATTCACCCCCTTAAAAGAGTGCATTTTAAAACTTCGTTTTTCGCGCTATACCGGTAAAAAACCCATATATCCTCACGTATTAGCTGGATTAACTTCGCTTTTTTAGTAAAAATATGAATTTTTACTGACATGACTCGCAAAGAATTTCTTGCCCTTGCTAACGCACAATACCACAAACTAACAGACTTACAGTCTAAGGATGGTTTTGTGAGACAGGCTTAAACCCTGAAAACCCTTTCAACTAATCCTTCAAAAGTGCTTTATAGATTTATTCGCACAGGCAGCCCTGTCATAAATCAATTCCTCACTTTGTGAGATGAAGCTGAGTTTGTGATACACTTTCCGATAGTTTTTATTGTGGTGGAATTTTATAAACGGTCGTTTGCAAAAGGCCATAAATACCATATTTTTACAAAAGCGACCGTGGAACACCTATAAAGATAAGATATAATTAGGAAAAAGAACGAAAGGAGCTTTAAGGCAATTAAAAGCAGGGGGCATTATGCTTCCTTTATATATGAACAAAATTACCCCAGATATTCTGTGCTCTTAAAATTCGAAACTTTTCAAAATTTCTGATTGTTTTAGAGAGAGTCAATCTACCTAGTATAGAATACGAAACTAATAATAATCATATGAGTCAGAACATTACTGAGACAAACTCTGATGACAAAATTTATTTCCAGAGCAAAATTAAATCACAAGTAAGTCAAAATAGTTATAATGTTGCTGATGGCGTATATAGCTTTGATTTTGAGGGCATTAATTGTAATATTGAAATATCAACCGAAGAAGATAAAAAATTTCTCACTATCATTTCTAATTATCAATTTAGTATTTCTCCTAGAAGAAAGGAGGCATTCAAGGAATTGCAAGACTACTTATATCTCAAATATGAAAGTGGTACTGGTGTTAACGCAGGAACAATAAAGAGTTTTGTTGATGAAAATGCTACGCTAATTTGCTCCTTGCCCGAGCGAATTTTGCAAAGAATTCAGTGGCGTTTTGGCTTTTCATTTTATGGAGAAATTAAATTAGAAACTAAATGGACATTAGATGGTGAAAATTGGAAAAATGCTGTAACTGACACGCTCAAAGTCAGATTGGGGGGGGTGGTATGTTGTCCAGAAACTGAAATCGGTGATCATTTTGTTAACGAAATTGCTACTTTGGAAACAGATAAACCCTTACATCGCAGTCTAATACAAAATGCAAGCGGGCTTGTTTGGAAGGATGCAAGATCTGCTACAATGCTTGCCGGCACAGCTCTTGAAATAGGTTTAAAGAATCTGCTGTTTAATAAACATCCCATTTTGGAAAGCTTCTATAAGGACTCTCAGCTGCCTCCAATAAAGAAAATACTTTCCTATACTATAGATAAATCACAACCTCCAGTCATAAAACAACCTTCAATTATATCAACATATATCCCAGGGTTTCATATAGAATTAAGTACAGTTGGACAGTTGGAGAATTTTATAACCATAAGAAATCAATGTGTGCATCAAGGAAAACTAGATATCACTTGGGATAGACTTTATGATTTTATCGAAATCATTGAAGATGTTCTTTTTTATGTAGATTTTCATAATGGATTTTCATGGGCACCTAGATATATTAGGAAGCTAGATCAATTCAAATTTAATTCTCAGCCAGAAAATTAGATTTTTCTATTCTCAACCAATCTTAATCCCAATTCATCATATTCTTACGAATTGGCTAGCAGAGGTGTGACCTGTTACATTTAAACGGAATGAAAATCAAAACTTTCAAAATTGCTCGCACTTTTGTAACCGATTTCGATATATACTTCATGAAAGCAATATACAACAGAGGTTACAAATCTGCAAGGGCCGTCCCTGAAATGTAACTCATGCAATAAATATGAATTTTCTCCGAAATAGATGTAGCAAAGGCAATGTATCGTCATCACTCTAATCAACCATCTAAAGCATAGCTCTAAATCTTCATTACGTGAGGAAGATTACTATTTTGACCTAATTTAGGCGCAAAACGAAGTTTTGGAATCCACTCCCCTTATAAACAACAAATCCCGACAAATGTCAGGACTGTTGCTTCGGTTTTCAGTTGTTGTAAAATATAATTGTGATGAAAATTCTTTTTCCTCTAAAGAGCTAACTCTTTTTGGGTAGTAATTGTTAATATTTCATTTTCTTTGAGGCGTTTGGCAAGACCTAGAGTCTTGGGAACTTCATAATGAAAGAAGAACTTCATCGTATGAATTTTTGCCTCATAAAATGCCAACTCCTCTCCTTCTGGATTTTGGTTTAAAATAGCCTGTTTGGCTACGACTCCTTGTTTCAGCCATTGCCAGGCTACGGTTATAATCCCAAACAACTCCATATAAAGAGTAGCATCCATCAAAAATCGTTCTATGTCGCCCTGCATAGCATGAGGCATCAAGCTCATCGTCACTTCTTGCAAGCGCGCTAATTCTGCCTTAAGTATCTGGGCATATTTATTCATTTCATCTAAAGCCTCCGCTTCTGAGATGGTTTTGCTCACTTCTCCAAAAAGTATTTGTGCTGGTTTACCGCCTTTCATGGTCATTTTACGGCCCAGCAAATCTTGCGATTGAATACCTGTGGTACCTTCATATATGGGTGTAATCCGAATATCACGGTAGAGTTGTTCGAGCGGAAAATCTTCCGTAAAACCATATCCTCCCAGCACCTGAAGCCCATTACTTACCGCCACCAATCCCATTTCAGTAGGATATGTTTTGGCTACGGGAGTAAGCAACTCTAGCATCAAGTGATATTTTTCTTTTTCTTCGGGGTCGTCGGAAGCGTGTGCAATGTCAAAGCAACGTGCTGTTTCAATCAACAAAGAAAGCGAACCTTCCACGATGGCTTTTTGGAGCAAAAGCATCCGTTTTACGTCAGGATGCTCAATAATGGGAATTTGAGGCGTATCCAAGGCCGATTTTTCATTCAATCGGCGACTTTGCGGACGTTCTTTAGCGTATTGTAACGATGCCCCATAAGCTGCTGACGCAATAGCCGCACCTGTCATTCCGACTCCAATGCGCGCTTCGTTCATCATCTGAAACATGTATGAAAGCCCCTTGTGAGGCTCTCCTACCAACCACCCGTGGCAATCGTCGCGGTCACCCATAGTCAGGTGCATGGCCGGAACGCCCCGTTGGCCGAGTTTATGATAGATGCCTGTAGAGGTAACATCATTTTCGGAGCCATCTTCCCGGTATTTGGGCACGACAAAAAGTGAAATGCCTTTAGTTCCTTTGGGGGCACCTTCTATCCGAGCCAACATCAAATGAATGATATTAGGACATTGGTCATGGTCTCCTGCCGAAATAAATACTTTTTGGCCTTTGATACGATAAGTACCATCTTCTTGGGGAAAAGCCGTAGTAGTAATATCTGACAATGAACTTCCTGCTTGCGGCTCAGTCAAAGCCATAGTACCTTGCCACTGACCGGCAAGCATTTTTTCAACATAGAGTTGTTTTAAATCTTCTGAACCAAAAGAAGCAATCAATCTAGCAGCGCCCGAAGTGAGGCCCGTGTACATCATACCATTGTTGGCCGCCATTACGATAAATCCTAAAAGCGAATTAACGGTTTCAGGCAATTGTTGCCCGCCGTTTTCAAAATCAAAACCAGCTCCTATCAACCCTGCCTCACCCATTGCTCTGATGTACTCTCCCACTTTGGGATGCACCGCTACTTTTCCATTACGAAGTTCTGGCTGATTACGATCTAGCTCTTTCAAATAAGGAAACATGATATTGTCTCCAATTTGGGTTACGGCATCAAGCGTCATATCAAATGTTTCCCGATCATGCGCATTAAAATACGGGTATTTGGTTAGCTCGGTAGCTTTGAAAACTTCATAAAGTAGGAAATTGATATTTCGACGGCTATAGTACTGGGCCATGGGGCGTTAATCTATTTTCGTTTTTATCAATAGGCTTATTGGTATGCTTGCATACTGTATCGCAAAGATACATAAAATCTTTACAACTATTTATAATTCAATAAAAAAAGGCGGCCTAATTACTTTTTTAGACCGCCTTTTTGGGATAAAATATTTTAATTATGCCAATGTATTTAGATCAAAAGGCAGCCTACGGATTCGTTTGCCAGTAGCGGCAAAAATGGCATTGGTCAGGGCAGGAGCAATAGGAGGCAAACCTGGCTCACCTACTCCACCCGGTTCGGCTCCGCTTTCTACAATGTGTATTTCCACCACTGGCATTTCATTGAATCGCATGATTTGATACTGATGAAAATTGGTTTGCTCGGCTTGTCCATTTGAAAATGTAATTCCTTTTTTGACTGCCGCCGAAATCCCCATCACAATGTTGCCTTCGGTCTGGGCTTTTACATTATCAGGGTTGACATAATGCCCACAATCTATTACCGATACCACTTTATCTATCTTAACGCCATTGGCTTGTTTAGAAACCGTAATACAACAAGCACTAATACTTCCAAAAGACTTAAATATGGCTATTCCTTTGCCTTGACCCGCCGGAAGTTTTTCAGACCATTTGGCTTTTTCGTGTAAAGTTTCGAGTACCGTTTTAAAGCGCGTATCTGTCAACATTTCGAGACGAGCTTTGATGGGGTCTTTACCAGCGGCATGAATGAGCTCATCCAAAAATCCTTCTTGACTAAACCCAAAATTGGAAGCATATACTGAGCGCCACCATACAATCGGGATGTCGGTAGGTACATGACTAAACGACACCTTAAAAGCAGGGATATTGTATTTTTGTTCTTTTTGGCTCAATTCTCCACAAATCCAATCATCTGGTTTATCAGTAGGTGTTTTGAAGACCTGCATTTGGATAGATTCACCAATAGGATGATGATGATACGCTACAATATTGCCTTGCGTATCTATTCCCCCTTGCATACGCGCTAGCATTCCGGGGCGATAGGGTCCTTGGGTAATGTCATCTTCACGCGTCCACACCAATTTTACTGGCTTTTTGACTTCCCGAGAAAGATAACAAGCCTCCAACAAAAAATCGTGGTAGGCTTTTCTTCCAAATGCGCCCCCTAGTAAGGCTACGTTTACTTTAATTTGTTCGGGTTTTATTTTGAGATAACCTGCCAAATCCCTTAAAGCCCAATCAGGCCCTTGAATAGGTGCCCAAACTTCGGCGGTGCCGTCTTCTTTGATATGAGCGATGGCATTTTCAGGTTCTATGGGTGCATGTGCCAAAAAGGGCGTCTCATATACTGCCTCTATTTTTTTAGAAGCTCCTGAAAACTTTACGCCAAAATCGCCATGTTCCTCCGCTTTGAGTCCTTCTTTGGTTGCGGCTTCTGCACATTTTTTAAAATAAACTTCCGTGGTCATGGTTTGGGGGATGTCACCATTTTCCCATTGCACCTTTACCGCTCTTTTGGCCGATAGTGCCGCCCAGAAATTATCGGCAATGATAGCCACTGCTTCGGCAGTACGGTGAGGCATGGGACGTTCGCATTTCAATACTTTTTGAACACCCTTTATTTTTAGAGCCTCACTATCATCGATAGATACCACTTTTCCGTGAATGTGCGGGTTATGAATCATCACGGCATATACCATTCCGGGCACCTCTACATCTATTCCAAATACTGCCTTACCCGTCACACGGGCTGGTACATCAAGCCTAGGAGCATATTTTCCAATGATTTTAAAATCTTTAGCTTCTTTAAGTGTTGGATTTTTGGGAACTTCTAGTTTGGAAGCATCATCGGCTACTTCTCCGTAAGAAAGTGTTTTGCCAGTAGGCTTGTGGTATATTTTTCCTTCTTTGGCATAGCATTCTGTTTCGGATACTTTCCAACGCTGAGCGGCGGCTTTAACGAGCATTTCGCGGGCGGCGGCTCCTGCTTTGCGAATAGGATTCCACAATGCTCTTACACTGCTACTACCCCCCGAAGTTTGGTCTCCATATTTATTTTTGCCGTCTGATTGCCAAATCGTTACCTGATCTAATCTTACATCTAGCTCCTCAGCCAAAAGCGACGGAACCGCTTGGGTAGAGCCTTGCCCCATATCAGGGCGAGGATTGATGAGGATAATTTTCCCTGTAGGTTCTATCACAATAAACGGGTTGATTTCGAGCGCCAAGGCTGAGGGGCCACCGTGGGTAGTCATCTTGACAACCGAGGGCCTTGGGGTAGCTGATAACCCTAACATCAAACCCGCCGACGACAGACCCAAGGTTTTTATAAAATCTCTGCGATTACTCATGTCTTTAGTTTTAAAGTTTAGATGTTCTTGATTACTTTCCTCCAGATGCTTCATTTTTGGGAGCGACCTTCGAGGCTTGTTTGATAGCCTTCCGAATACGGTCGTAAGTACCACATCGACAAAGATGTCCACGCATCGCAGCGTCGATGTCAGCATTGGTAGGATTAGGCTTTTCTTTTAAAAGCGCCGTAGCGGCCATAATCTGCCCTGACTGACAGTAGCCACACTGAGGTACTTGCTCATCAATCCATGCTTGTTGTACAGGATGTAAATTTTCTTCTGTACCAATTCCCTCGATAGTCGTTATTTTTTTTCCTGTTACTGCTTGTACCGGTAAAACACAAGAACGCGTAGGCTTTCCGTCCATGTGTACGGTACAAGCGCCACACTGTGCTATGCCACAGCCAAACTTTGTGCCTTTGAGCCCAATAATATCACGAATCGCCCACAAAAGTGGCATCTGAGGTTCAACGTCAAGGTTATAATTTTTTCCGTTGACATTTAAGGAGATAGCTGCCATAAATTAAATAGCTTGGTTTATTTTTAGTAAATTTTGCTATAAAATATATCAAAACCAAGCATTAAAGCTGAAGGGACATTTTTGGTGTCCTAATCCTCACAAAAAAAGGATGAATCAAATTACTTAGATGACCGTCACTGATGCATAAAAAGGTGCTCTATCGAAGCTTCGGTAAAACGAGCTTTTTTCGATATGGCTCGCTTTAGTTGTTGAATATAATCAGACTTAGGAATCTCAATGGCCCCAAACCTACGTACATTATCATTGATGAATTGAGTATCTAGTAAATCAAATTTTTGTTGTTTAAGAATCTCTATTAAATAATGAAACGCAACTTTAGAGGCATTGCTTACAGTATGAAACATAGATTCACCAAAAAATACCGCACCAATGGCCACTCCATAAAGCCCCCCAACCAAACGATTGTCAATATACGTCTCAACACTGTGTGCAAACCCCAAGTGGTGTAAGTCAGTATAGGCTTTGATAATTTCGTCCGAAATCCATGTATTATCATCTCCTTGACGTGGTGCCGCACATCCCCTCATCACCCCGTTAAAGTCAGCATTGATTCTAATCTCAAAAACAGATTTATTGAGAACAGGACGAAGCGATTTAGGGGATTTGTACGTATAAATAGGGATGATTGCTCTTGGATCTGGTGAATACCAGTACAATGTACCGTCGGCATCTGCCATTGGAAATATACCGTTCATGTACCCATAAATAAGGTCGTCGGCCGAAAGAAGTGACATGACAAAACAAAAGTGGTTAGAAACAAATATATAAATATGTACTTTGAAAAACAAAAATTATGAATTGGCTTTGGAGTATTTTGCTGCTAATTACGGCTTGTTCTACCAATCAGTCTAATTATATGGAACCTGAAATCATCAACCAGCCAAGCGCTTATCGGTACTTAGCACTAGGCGATTCTTACACCATTGGGGAGAGTGTAGCTCCTGAGGATAGGTGGAGTGAGATTTTGACGGATTTGTTGAGAAAAAATAATCTTAACATCAATTCTCCTGAAATCATCGCTCGTACTGGTTGGACTACCGCCGAGCTCTTGGAAGGAATCAAAGATCGAAATCCTAAAGGCCCTTATAACATGGTCTCGCTTTTGATTGGAGTCAACAATCAATACCGTGGACAAAGTATGGAGCGATACCGTACCGAATTTCACGAACTTCTCCAACAAGCAATTGGATATGCAGGTGGAAATATTCAGCGGGTTTTTGTACTTTCTATTCCCGATTGGGGAGTTACGCCTTTTGCCAAAGGAAGCAATCAGGCCCAAATTGCAGCCGAAATTGACGCCTTCAACGCAATAGCCAAAGAAGAATGTGCTAAACTTAGTATTGTCTTTATTGATATTACGCCTCTTTCCCGAATCGCCAAAGATGACTTATCGCTTATCGCTCAAGATGAGCTTCATTTTTCGGGAAAAATGTATCGCCTATGGGCCGAAAAAGCTTTGCCAATCATACAACAACGGGTTTTAAAGTAATACATTGACAAGACTTTTTCATGTCATAGTTCCTAACTACTTTGATTTAAGGTCAGTTCTTTCATGGCTTCTTCTTTCGAAAAAGGTTGATGATAGAGGCGTTTTCCGGTGGCTTTAAAAAAGGCATTCGCCAGTGCAGCTGCGGCTGGCGGTAAAGCGGGTTCACCTAAGCCTGTTGGGTTGATGTCACTATCTACAAAATAAACTTCTACGTCTGGCACTTCTTTCATCCTAATCAGTCGATAGGTATCAAAATTCTTTTGGAGCGGTATGCCATCTTGGAGCGTTACTTCTCCATATAGTGCATGTCCTAAGCCATCGATAATGCCGCCCTTTACCTGCTGATACGCTCCGCTTAGGTTGACGACTACGCCACAATCTACTGCCGCATACATTTTCCGCAGCACCAAACTACCATTTTTCATCTCTATTTCGGCCACCTGCGCAATATAAGAACCATGCGAAAAATAGGCGCTAAATCCTTGGTATAATTCTTTGTTTTTACCCCAATTCGACTTTTCTGCCACTAATTTGATTACGCCTTTCATTCGCTCAATATCATATTTTACCGCTCCTACGGGCGTTTTTTGTGCTTTTTCAAGATAAGCAAGTCGATATTCGATTGGATCTCGATGAGCGGCAGCAGCTATCTCATCAAAAAAAGACTGTTCGGCAAATCCCAAAAAATTTTCGGAAGGGGCTCGCCACGGAGCAGTCGTTACAGGAGATTTATGGTCAATGGAATCAACCAGAAAATTGGCCACGGCTCCCGCTGGAAAATGGTCAGGACGCGTACTATTGCCTGAATTGATACCTACTCCACGCATTCTATACCCAATCCAATTACCTTCTTCATCCAATGCCGCCTGAAAACGATAGCGCATCGCTGGTCGATACTGGCCACCCTGCATATCGTCTTCACGAGTCCAGATCACTTTGACCGGGGCTTTCACCATACTTGACAGCTCGGCCGCTTCCATCGAATAATCAGAGCGTTGTCGTCTTCCAAAGCCGCCGCCCATGCGCGTCATTTGGAGCGTTATTTTTTCAATATCTATCCCTAACAATTTCGCCACGTTTTTTCGGGTATCTTCAGGCAACTGAGCTGGCCCAATCAATTCAACCCCATCGGGCCGTACGTGCGCAAAGAAGTTCATCGGCTCCATGCAAGCATGAGATAAAAAGGGCGCTTGGTATTCGCGCGTAATTACTTGAGCGGCTGTTTTAAATACCGCCTCTACATCTCCGTCTTTGCGCGATGGTTTTACATCTGCTTTGTCCAACAGTTGTTTCATCAACGTATTATGCTCCGTTGTACTTTCTACCGCGCCGTCGGGCTCATATTCTACTTTCAACAATTTACGGGCTTTGGTTACCTGCCAAGTCGATTTACCGAGTACTGCTACTTTGTTTTTGAACGTAATCACCTCCACAATACCCGGCATAGCCTTGGCAGCGGCAGTTTCCGCAAATTTTATTTTGGTTCCAAACGGTGGACGTTCAATCATGGCAATCAACATTCCTTCGCGATAGGTATCCATGCCATACAACGGCTTACCCGTAATCATTTCTGCGTTATCAGTATTGTGGATGGGTTTTCCAATGAGTTTATAGTCTTTTTTTACCTTTAATTTTACTCCCTCCGGCACTTTCATGGTGGCTGCATCTGTCGCTAAACTCCCATAGCTTAGTTTGCGGCCACTTTCAGTATGCCATACAAAACCGTTATCGGTAGTCAATGCAGCGGCCGAAACATTCCACCTTTTAGCAGCCGCTTCCACCAACATCATTCGAGCAGTAGCACCTGCTTTTCGCAGCCGATCCCACGAATGCTGCATGGCTCCACTCCCCGCCGTGGCCTGACGTTCAAATTTTTTGGTGTCAAGATGTGCCTGTACTATTTTTACTTTGGTCCAATCAGCATCCAATTCTTCGGCCACAATCATGGGAAAAGCTGTTTTGATATTCTGCCCTACTTCGGGATTAGGCGCAAAAATGGTAATGACATCGTTGGGTGCAATAGAAAGATAGCTATTAAAATTAACCTCTTCTGCTATCGTTTGGACTGGAGAAGCAGATGATTCGAACCATCGAAAACTCAGTAAAAAACCTCCACCTACCATAGTCGAAGCTCTTATAAATTCCCTTCTGCTTGATTTTAGAATCATGATGTGTGATTATTTGAGTTTTGAGGCAGCCAATGCAACAGCTTCATGAATACGGTGATAGGTACCGCAACGACAAATATTTCCATTCATTGCTTCAGTAATTTGGGCAGCCGTAGGCTTGGGATTTTTATTGAGAAAAGCTGAAGCCGTCATTATTTGACCCGCTTGACAATACCCACATTGGGGTACATCAATTTCTGACCAAGCTTGTTGAACGGGATGCTCACCATTGGCCGACAAACCTTCGATGGTAGTTATTTTTTGCTTCCCAATTGCAGAGACTGGCAATACACAAGAACGCACAGCTGTACCATTTAAGTGAATAGTACAGGCACCACACTGCGCAATACCACAGCCATATTTAGTACCTACCAACCCCAGATGGTCGCGGAGTACCCATAAGAGCGGCGTATCTTCTTCGACCTCTACGCGGTAGCTTTTATTGTTGATTTTCAATGTGTAATTAGCCATTTTGCAGTCGCTTTGACAGTTAACAAAATCTTATTTATAAAAAAGCTAATTAATCAACAGTTATACCGTCTTTTTAGTAGTGGGGATAAAAGTAAAAGATAGGGTAAAGTGCGACAGTTTATGCAAATGTACCGCCAGATGAGGGATCTACCTGACGGTACAGGAACTAGTAAAGTAGGGTAACGGAACCTACTAACTTTTGTAGATTCTTTATTAAGACGGTATATAAAAACTAAAGTCACATTATTTTAATTAAAAAAGTAACAGATACCTATAGCCGCTCTAAAAGTACGCACATCAGGACGGTCTTCAAAACCTTGTCCGCTGGCTAAGAAGCTGTTATACTTCCCAATTGTACCAGCAGCTCTTATATTAAGGGATAATTGGGGCGTAATAAAATAATTAATGCCCCCTCCTAACCATACACTAGGCCCGCTCAACTTAAACTCATACAATATACCATTCAAATAAACAGGGCTTATTTTTGAATTTTGTAAAGCATATCCTACTTCAACAAAAGGGCGAGCAGCTTGTAAGGTTCCGCCAAAATTGGCCCTAATTCCTGCCGCAAATGTTGACATGAGATTTACATCCCAGTCCGATTTTAGTTTTAAGGTTTGGCGTTCGTATTGAGCAAACCCTTCAAATCGTTGGTTAAATCCATAACCTAGTCTGACAGTCCCGCCAATGCCGTTGGGGTCGGACTCATCCAATTGATCAAAAAACGTAGAAGACCATCGCACAAAGCTTCCTTGGAGGCTTAGGTTAAAACCTTCTGTATTTGAGCGTATATCTTGGGCAAAAAGATTGGTAGAAACACCACTAAAAAGTAGAAATAAAATCGTTTTTTTGAACATGATTTTGGATGTTTAGTATGGAATTGTAAGCTTGGTACGGGTGGTACGAAGATTGTTAACTCTTCGCCCTTGCTGAAAAATCACCTGCTCACTTGACTTATCACTATATTCGGGAAATCGGATGGGTACCCATTGATTATTAACGGCTTCGACAGCATCAAAACGAAGGGCTAAAAGTGCCTTCTGTGAATTTGTAGAAGAACGAGCTGTGATGACTTTTGCCCTCACTTTGGCTCCTACCGGAATCACGACCACCCCCTCTGCATTCACGGCAGATATTGTACGTAACCACACCACATCTCCCGAGGAGGCTTCGGAAGATACTGTTTGGGCAAACTCGACCGAAAATGATTCGCCGTTTAGTTCTACATGAGCCACACGGGTATGTTTGGGAGGAGCTTCTTCTTTTGGTTTCTCTTCCTTAGGCTTTTCTTCTTTTGCGATAGGTTTAGGAGGCTCCTCTACTTGTACAGGGTTTTTCTCTTTAGGTGCTTCTTCGACTGGTAATTTCTTTTTGGTTGTTTTCGGAGGCTTTTTTTCTTCTGGTTCAGTGGGTGTTTGTATAGGCAATGTTACTTCTTTTTTGTCCACTGGAAATACCGTTACCGCCTCATTTAGGTCTGATTTTGATTTGTCTGGTATTGTCTTATTATCAGATGTTTGCACTTTGGGTAATGAATCCACTACCTCAAGGGCAATGTCTTTAGAGGATGGAGCAGGCCCATCAAACACCCAAAAACCAATTATTATGGCCGCTATAATGATAGCTCCTACCAATATAAGTCCTTCAAAACTCAGAAGGTTGGCCTGTAGCTCTTGGATTTTGGTTTGGGATGATGATTTAGAAACAGGACTGCTTGCAAGCCTAGTCGGATTGATCTGGGGTTTGTCTGACTTAACCGTAGCCAAGCGAGTCAGGGGAACTATAGGCTGTGGATTTGTTTCAAATATATCTGCTGAGATAGGGCCAGGAGCTACTATGGTAGCAAGTGCTTGGCGAAGTTCCCATGCTTTCCCAAATCGTTTTTCGGGTTTTTTGTGCAATAGTTTTTCTAAAATATCTTCGATGGATTTTGGTAAATCATTGATTCTGCTTCTTAAAGAAATTGGCTTTTTATGCAGAATTTGATTGATAAGGGTGTTGTCAGTAACAGGTTCGAAAGGCAACTTGCCCGACAACAACTCATACAGTAATATCCCAATGGCATACAAGTCAGACTGAATAGAAGGCTCTACCCCATTGAGCAATTCTGGAGCCATGTACTCAAGTGTCCCCACTACCCTATCGGCCCGAGTGAGGCGCTGACTTCCTACCATGCGAGCAATCCCAAAATCCATTAATTTGACGGTTCCTTCATGCGTAAGCATAAGGTTGGCCGGCTTAATATCTCGATGCAAAATCCCCTTATAATGAGCATGTTGGAGGCCATCAAGAGCTTGAATTACTATTTTTACGGCGGTTTCTAGAGGTAACTTTCCTTTTTTTGCTACCAAACGCTCCAATGTCATTCCATCCACAAGTTCCATTATCATTAGATTGTCGGTGCGGATTTGTAGAAAATTGTATAAAGTAGCTACATTGGGATGATTCAACTGCGCCGAAAGCACCGCTTCATTGCGAAAACGGTCCATAAAATTGGTATCACGCAATAAATGTGGGTGTAGCATTTTTATCGCAACTGGGCGACGCAAAAATGTATCAGTGGCCCGATACACCGTTCCCATACCGCCTTCGCCCAGCAGCTCTTCGATATGATAATTATGAAGGGTACGGCCAATCATCTTAGTTAAGGTTAATGTTTTTTGTAATTACTTAGCAATACGCGTTAGTATGTATTGCAATACGCGTTAGGCGGTAAGCCCTAAGCTGTTTTGCTTACTCAACGAGTCTCCCTACTGCTTAAAGCTTAGTGCATAAAGCTGCTTAGCAGTTACTGCTATTTTATTTCTTCGGTTGGACGAGGAGATTGAAAAACTGCGTTGGAAACGCGCTCTAGTAGCAGCACTGTGATATTGTCGTGGCCTCCTCTTTGTTTAGCAGATTCTACCAATTGTTGAGCAGACTCGTTTAAGGCGGGAATGAGCATCAACTGAGCGATTTCGTCGTTGCTCAAATAATCGTATAAACCATCGGTACACAGCAAAACTCGGTCATCATTTTCCAATTTATAAGTAAGAGTTTCTACATCTATCTCCACTTTGTTGTGAGTTCCCATGGCCCGCGTAAGAACATTGCGTTCGGGGTGCTTTTCGGCTTCTAGTGGTGTAATCACCCCCTGACTTACCAGCATTTGGACGTAAGTATGATCCGTTGAGAGCTGTATAATCTGCCCATTTTTAAGAATATATAGCCTGCTATCACCTACATGCGCCATGTACAAGTGCTGATCACATACTACTAATGCCGTACAGGTAGTCCCCATTCCCCGTTGTTGTGAATTACGACTAGCGGCTTGCCAAATAGAGCGATTTGCCTTGGTGAAAGCCAAAAACAAACTTTCTTCTACCGATTCTTCGCGCGAGTAATATGTTTTGGCGATGGTCTCTACTGCTAGTTGAGAAGCTATTTCACCAGCGGCGTGGCCTCCCATGCCATCAGCTACGATAGCCAAAAAACCTTTATTGGCCCGAATTCCTAAGTCAGCAGGGCGAATAAACCGAGCTGCATCTTCATTGTTTGTACGAACACACCCTACATCCGACACTACCACGGCTCGTAGGTCGCTGTGTGAATCTGACACAGGCGCGTCAGTTGATTTGTCAGATAGCCATTTTTTCCAAAACATACTCGTAAGAGTTCGAGATAATACATTAATCATTGTTAACTCTTAACCACCGTTTTACCGGCATTTTATCCACAAAATCAGTGATATTATTTACCCATTCTGTAATTGAAAATAGGGAATTATTGTCGGGATTTTGCAAGGCGGTTAATAGCTCATTGGCATTCATTCGAGAAGAGGCATTGGCCTTTAACAATCTTTGAATGAGACGTTTACTTCTTTTTGACACTTCTGGTACCAATAAATCGGGAGCAGTATAATTTCCTTTTTCTATTTTGAGCCGTACCTCTGTCTCGCTTCTTCCATCAAAAGGCAAATACCCCGTTAGCATTTCATAAAACAATACCCCCAATGCCCAACAGTCCGATTCGATACCTACTTTGTTTTGAAACTGCTCGGGAGCCATATAATGTGACGTACCCACGATATAGCCTTCTTGGGTAAGCTTAGGAGTATAGGCAGATTTTGCAATCCCAAAATCCAATAATTTGGCAACACTCTCCCGATTTACTTTGACATTGCCAGGTTTCAAATCACGATGGATAATGTTTTTTTCATGCAGATGTACCACCGCCAACACAATCTGCTCCATAATCTTCCACACAAAGCTTTCTGGTAACCGCCCTTGTCGCTTGATGAGTTTTTCGAGCGTGATTCCTTCTACATATTCCATAATGATGCAAGGAGTTCCGTTTTCTATGGTGTATTCATAAAGAGCCGCAATGTGGGGATGTTGCACAGAAGCTTGGATATACGCTTCATTTTTGAACCTTGCCGCTTGGTCGGTTCTATACAAAACTTTTACGGCTGCCAAGCGGCGGGAGGTTTGGTGCTGTGCTTGATACACTTCACCCATTCCTCCCGAACCTAGCCATTGCGTCAGTATGTACCCTTTAATATTTTGACCTAATTGCATTTGATGAAACTTTAATCGCTAACGCTTTCTTTCTTAAACCCAAGTCATGAGTAATTACCTAGCGCACTATCAATAAAGATTTTCTATTGTACTGCATTTACCTGCGATAAGTGAGGCACTTAATTATTCGCTTTTAGGTTTTTTGAGAAGTTCCATGCCATACTTAATCGGAATCGCAAAAGAGATAATTCCCTGACGAGCATCTCCCCCACCCGCATAATAGATTCCAATCACATTTCCTTTATCATCAAACATAGGTCCGCCACTATTGCCACCTCCTGTGGCATTCAAATCAAGCTGATAGCTATCGCCAAAACCCGATTGTTTGGTTGAAAAATCTGACGAACTCTCCACTACTTGTTGAATATGCCCCGGAGAAGTGACAGGAGAAGCTACTTCAAATACCTCAGGATTAGGCTTAAAGGGGTCATTTGACTTACGTACGACTCTCTGCTGAGGTGCACCACCAGGGTAGCCCATCACTATAATTTCCTCACCTGACTTCACACTTCCGTAGTTATCTTTTAAAGAAACTGGTGCCAAGTCGTTGACATCTACTTTGATAAGCGCTACATCGTGGCTTTGCGAAGGAGTAATCAAACGAGCTTCGTAAGGCTGAGATGTATTGGCAAATACTACTTTTAGGTATTTGTTTCGGCCTTCTACTTGTGCAGCACGACCATTGACCATGGTGGCTTCTGAAGGTACCCATCCAAATATTTGCTCGGCACCTACGGTAGGTTCTTTCGCCAAAACAGGTTGCCCATTTTTATCAAGCCCTTGTACCATAAAACCCGGGAAATTGTTCCAAGCAAAGCCTGAGTATCTGGTTTTCCAAGCTGCTCCTACGTGGCGATTGGTGAGAATCTGACCATCAGAACTTACCACAAAACCGCTACCTGTACCCGTCGAACCTACTGGCAAGCCCGCAAGCGATCTTTTTTTGGTAACAAGATAAGGTTCTACGCCATTTTGGGTTTGTACAAACAAAGGTCTAAACATTCCTTGGGCATCTGGGCGATACTCATGGTAGAGTTCTTCATTTTCTTGTACTTCGTATAATTCCCACGAAATAAAAATCTTGACAACTTTGTCGGTATTAGCGGCGGCAATAGAAGCGGTCGAAATGGTTTTGCCTTGTTCTAGTTTTTCTTTCAACAAGTCCATCTGAATTTTTGATTCTTCTTGTTGTTTTTTGAGGGCTTCGGTGTATTCGCTGTTTAGCTGGGTATTATCTTCCTTATTTTTTTTCCAAAACACAAATCCCAAAGACGAAAATATCACCAATACCGCTACTATACTGGCCGTAAGGGTACGGCGAGATTTTGTACGTTCGCTGTTGATTACTCGCTCAAAAGTTTGTTTTCCGATGCCCGTTTTAGCAGGCGCTGTTTCCGATACTTCAAGAGGGACAAATTCGCTAGTAGGTTTTACAACTTCTACCAATCGAGTAGCAGGCATCAATTCGGCGGGGCGAGGGTCGATATCAAACACAAAAATAGGGCCATTATTTCCTAATTGGATTTCATCACCTGGATTGATAGTAGTGCTTCCTTTGACGCGGGTTTTGTTGACAAAAATCCCGTTGCGGCTATTGTTGTCTATCAACGAAAACGCGAGAGGTCCTTCTTTTACAATCTTGCCATGTTCGCGGCTTACTACGGTATCTATTTCGGGGTCAAACTGAATATCGCTGTCGGAAGAGCGGCCAAAGGTAAGTTCATTATGACTGCTGAAATCAAACTCTTCGACTTGGTTGGCTTTGGCTCCCGCCAAATGACGAATTACAAATTGTTTTACTGGAGTGCTCATTTTTTTAATGTTTTTGTAGATTTTTCAATGATTGATTCTTTGGGAATGCTGCTGAGATTTGAGGCTCATTTTCAGCGAATTATTTTGTTTTTGGATGATACAAAGTTCCGCTAAAAAGCCTCATCAGTAAATCCAGAAACACCTACATTTTAGATAAGGGGAAACCTGTATTTTGGATATACAGGAAAACCTATACTTAACCCAGCACCGTAGCTGCCAAACGCCCAATATTGAGGGTACGGGCATTAGAATCAATGATTTCGCGGTATAGACCACCCGCGGCATAGAGCGTTTCGTGGGTACCACTTCCTATCACTTCCCCTTCTTGCATGACGTATATTTTGTCAGCATCCATGATTTGGCTGATGTTATGAGAAATAATAAGTACGGTACGGTCTTTTTTGATGGCGTCTATGCTGTCTTTAATTTGTTCGGTAGTGATGGCATCCAGACTAGCGGTGGGTTCGTCCAGAAAAATAACGGGAGGGTTTTTGAGAAAAAGGCGTGCAATCGCAATCCGCTGTTGTTGGCCTCCCGAAAGCGCTCTGGCTTCCGTTTGATACTCTTTGGGCATTTGGAGGATTTGGTCATGGAGACTGGCTTTTTTAGCTGCTTCCACTATTTCTTCGAAAGAAGCTTCTAAATTGCCGTAGCGAATGTTTTCCTCGACGGTTCCTGAAAAGATGTGGTTTTTTTGCATGACAAGCCCCACGTTTTTACGTATCCATTGGGGATTGTATTGGTGAAGAGATTGATTATCAAGCAAAATTTCACCTATAGATGGCGAATAAAATCCTGCCAAGAGATTCATAGCGGAACTTTTTCCAGCCCCCGACAGCCCTACGATAGCCGTTGTTTTGTTTGGTTCTAGACGCAATGACACATTTTTGAGGGCTTTTTTACCATTAGGATATACAAAATCAACATCTTTCATTTCAAAAATACCCTTCAAAGTATCAGGCGTTTTGAGGTCTTTTTCGCTAATATTTTCGAGATAGCTGTTGTTTTCTATCATATCAAAAAAACCTTCTGCGTAGGTAAGCGCTTCGCTGTATTCATCATAAATACGATGAAGGTGTCGCACTGGTGCCGACACATTATTGAAAAGCATCAGATGCAATAAAATAGCTCCGATTGTCATTTGTTGGTTCAATACAAAATAGATTGTTACCACAAAAACCATCACGACTCCCAGCTGCTCTGCAATACTTTTAAGGCCGTCGAAGAGATAATTGGTACGGTGGTGTTTTACTTCACTATCCGATAGCTGTTGGGTCAAAGACCACTGACGTTCAGACTCATAATCTTCTCTTACAAAAGACTTTACAACAAAAATAGATTCAATCAAACTAAAGAGTGTGTTGGCTTTTTCTTCTCTAAACTGTTGAATATTACGCCTTACTTGCTTTTGACGCTTTGATTGTTCTCGGCTAATGAGCGCATAAAGAGGCATGATGATAGTGGCACACACTCCCACCCACACGTTTTTTTTGTACATCAACAGCAAAGCCAAAAGTGCGTTGGCAAACATCGGAACAATATCGACGAAGATGTTTTTGACAGTTTTGGTAAGGCTTTCGATACCTTTATCGATACGTTTTTCAAGCTTGCCGATTTGATTTTGGGAAAGCGCAAAAAAAGAGAGATGATAAGATACCATCCGCCTAATGGTATAGTTGTGCAAATCAGCAGCCAAGCGAAATCGGAGTCTGTCGCTCAAGAACTTTTGCCCTAGTTGCACCAATAAGTTGATGATTTCTTTGGCAAACAGTACTAGCACCAAGCCACCTACTATCCAAGTGATTTGCTCGGTAGTTTGATTTTTTTGATTTAAGATATTTTGAACCGTATTTACGGTATATTCCATCACAAGAGGGGTAACTTGAGCCAGCAACGCCCCCAAGGCAGTAAGTGCAAAAGCCCCTATTAAACTTTGACGGTATTTTTGGACAAAAGGCCACAGTTTCTTAATAAGACTCAGGGTTGACATTCTTATGAAAATTTAGAAAAAGAAATAAAATGGTGGACCAAATCGCTTACGGCAATTTATTTTTTCACGATATGCTTCATCTTATAGCTTCTGCATAAATTCTCTCGTGTTGAGCGTAGCATCGGATTCATAATCATAAAACAGCTCTACCATAGAAGATACAATGTGAGGGTCGTCGGTAAGAAAGGCCGTTAGTTTGGAAGCTCGACCGCTAGAATTTGAGCCGCTTCCCAAAATACAAACACACAGACTCTTCTGAATGCCGGGGGTATTTTCTCGCGGAGTACTAATAAACAATTGGATAGGTAGGGTTTTATTTACTTTCGTCACCCTCACGCCCAAATCTTGCATTTCGCGCATGGCCTGAGAATGTTGATTGTAAAGCTGCCGTATCAATACAGCTTGTGCGTCTGTATCTTCTTGGCCGTTGGTCGCAAGCATAAAGCGATTGTGATGAGGCACCGACTCTTTCACGGCCAAGGGGGCATTGCTTCCACTGCGATAGGTTTCTACGGAAACGTGTTCATTGAATATTTTGCCCAAGTATTTCAAAAAAGCATGGCTTGAGCCTTCGTTTTGGTCGTTGAGCGTCACAAATTCCACCCGCGCTCCGCTGCCTATTTTTTGGAGATAGATAGCTGTTTCTTTGAGTTTGTTTTCTACATCAGTACAATCTCTCTGAAGAGCCTCGGCCCTACGTCCATAGTCAAATTGGGTAGCATGACGCAACTCGTGGGGTTTGAGGTCGGCGTGTTTGGCCACTAAATCCATTCGAAAAGGAGAGATTGCCTCGATTTTGGCCGTATTTGAAAGTACCAACAAACTATTTCCTTGGACTTTAGAGAGGTCTATTACTTTGTCGATACCTTCCAATACATCTTTTGTACCCTCCATGAGTTGGACTTTTTCGTTGACTTTACCACTCACCTCCATCATGATTCCGTTCAGAGATTTGGTGGCTTGCACCAGCAATCCCGTCTGCGTCTTGATGTTGTCCATTTCTTGTTGGTTAAGACGTTCTTTTTGGCGGTTCATTTTTTCGGTGGTTACGGTCAAAAACAAACCGATAAAAATCCCAACAATCCCTCCCACAAGACCCGCAATATCAAGCTCACGGATATATTTATCGATTCCGGCACTGAAATATGTCTGAGGGTCTGCCCACTTGGTGCCTTCCATTTGGAAGTCGGTCAGATAATGAGAAGTATCATAAAAAATATAATACCACTTTAATCCCAGTGATATAAGCAGAATAATAAAAGGAATCAGAAAGAAACACGTAAAAAGCGAAGGGTGTTTTTTAGTAATATCAAATAGCACCGCGAAAAAACCTTCATCTTGTATTTCGGTAGAATGAGATTTGGCTTTAAGGTGCTCGGTTTGCAAAGCGTTGGGTTCCATGAGTGTAAGGGGGGTTTTACCGTTGTGATTTAACGATACAAAGTTCCGTCAAAACACAACACCCGTAAATCCAGAATCACCTACATTTAGGATATAGGAAAACCTACATTTTAGAATATATAGGTTTTCCTGTAGATGACTGAATTTCAAATAAATCCCCACCAAGCAAGTCCAAAACTCAAGGTATTTGCAAAAAAACTTACCTCAAGAGATTGGAGCCAAGAGACAGACCATAGTTTTCTTATCCACATAGCTTCTACCATAGCTACCAATATCTCGAGGAGATAAATATTTCCACCAAACTGATAATAATAGTAAGAAAGGAAAGTCCAAGTAGAAGCATTGATGAGAGCTCCTATGACAACAATCGAAAGGAATTTGTCTTTTTTATGCAAAAACAACCACAGGATTGGTAATTCTACCAACCATGTTTTTAAGAGATTTTGCCACATTGTTATTGTTTGTGCTTAGCTCGACGATAGCGGACAAACAACAAAGCCGCAATCGCTACTACTCCCACCACCAACAATAAATCCGAAACCGGTGCCCCAGTAGGAGGTTCTACTACATCGGCCAAGGCAAAGTGCGCTAGGTTCATTAATCCTAAAAAGACGGAAAGCTTTTTCATGATCGGTTATGTTTTCAGATTGAAAAAAGTTTTTTGTGCAGTTTGAAAGCATAGAAATACAAAAGCCATACTCCCATGCCCCAAATAAAAAGCTGAGGCAGGTAAAACAGATTTTTTCCTAAAGAAAAAACTGAGGCACTTCCACCTAATGCAATAGCCAAACCAAATGCGGCTCCACTCATAGTGGCAGGCCATTGAGGAAAAGCACGTTGTAATGCTATCACACTCACTGGAGTAATTGATTGTAAAAGCCCTGTTCCTATCATCAACCATATCAATTTTCGATGCCCCCACGACAATACCACAATCGCCATTGCGAGTGATACCAACGCATACAGGCGCATCCCTACACGGTCAGAGAGCCATCCTCCTAGAAGCTTACCCACCATCGCAGCCAATGCGATGTACAACAACCACTCGTATTGATGATTATACAAAAGTTGTATGTAATTCCATATCGCTGACCGCGCTGCAATGGCACCCATCAACAAAATCATCAAATAATCATGGGTATCTAGGAAGGTAATTTTGGGTGGAGCTCCTTCAGATGGTAATGCTTCGGGCAGTTTGATAACTACTGCCAAAAACGCGACCATTCCCAAACCTACTACTAAAAGCAGCTGTATCCATAGCATCTGTGTTGCGCCAGCCCAACCTCCAAGCGCTAATCCAAATACGCCAAAAGCTGAAAAAATACCCATATAAGATGCTTTTTGCGGAAAACTTCGCAAAGTGATACCTCCTCCTGCTACATGAAAAATGGCCGAACTCACCCCCGCCAAAACTGTACCGATCCAAATCTGAAAACTCATACAAATACACGCCATTATCATTCCCACCAAAGCCACAATAGCGGCACTGCGATAGTATTTAAGGCGGTCGAGATATATGCCGAGGGGAAACTGTCCTCCAAAAGCTAAAATATTATAAATCACTACCGCCAAAGCTACATCTGATAAAGCTACTTCTTGAGCCAGAGTACCCATCAAATAGCCAGCGGTAGCATCCGAAAAACCATGCCCTATGCCTAAAGCCCAAATGAGCGTTTGGGGCTTTTCTAAAATACCCTGTTTTTTTTGCTCCATTTCTATGATTTTCAAGACCTTACCAAATATCCAACAAAAGAACGTTTTTCACAAATATTTACTATTGCTCTTGGATACATACGGTGTATGGTTTTATAAACTATGAACTTAATCATCCATACAAAAATCTCTTGAAAACCTTCAATTCTCAATCTATATATACCTGTATTTTAGCTATAGGAAAACCTAGATATTTGGTTTTTTGGCTTGTTTTTCTTCAAGTTTTGTACTTATTTTCATGCAGTTATGTACTCTTTGACACTTATTTATGAAAAAGTGGTTCTTTTGTTTTTGGGGACTTTCTATCTGTGCATATGCCCAAAAAACCGACTCTTTGCTCCGACTTTTAGGCAAACTACCGGCTGATACAAGTAAGGTCAGCGTTTTGTATGAAATAGGGCAGTCTTTCTGGTTACAAGGAAATGACTCTCTATCTCGCCTATACTCTAATCAATCTGTCTCTTTAGCCCAACAAATACATGATTTGAAAGGTGAAGTTAAAGCAAGGTTATTACTTGTACGCATCGAAAACGAATACCTTTCTGACTTAAAAACTGCCTACAATCATTTAGATAAAGCATTAGAAAGCGCCAAGGCAATTCCCGACAAATCGTTGGAAGGTCAAGTTTACTTTCGGCGGGCTCAGATTTATACCAGCTTTTTTGAAAAACAGGCCGAAGTCCAACCTCTATTCCAAAAAGCATTAGCTATTTTTACTGAAATCAACGACAAAGCTTGGCAAGGTTATGTATATGCTGAAATGGCCTCTTTGCTTGTCACTAGCGGCAAACACGCCGAAGGCATCGATCTGATGCTTAAAGCCCGTAAGCTTCAAGAAGAAACCAACAATATCATGGCACTTCGCTCAGTAGTTCCCAATTTAGGTAGTTTTTATTCCACCATAGGTCGCTATGAAAATGCACTTGCTTGTTTTAAAGAAGCTGAAATAATAGCTGAAAAACTTTCAGACAATCGTGTCAAAGCTTTCGTTTTGAGCCAAAGAGGAGAAATTTTTGAAAAGCAGGGCCAATACCAAAAAGCTTTAGAAACTTTTGAACAAGCTGCTCAAATTCACCGCATTTCAAATGCTACGCAGGGACTATCTCGTACTTACGGCCGTATTGGAGGCGTATATATTCTTTTGAGAAACTACGACCAAGCCTTCAAATATACCCATGCAGCCGATAGCCTCTACAAAAGCCAAATCGACTCCAACGAATCTTTAGACCACCTTAATCAAATTAATTTTGGAAAGATTTTCTTGGCAAAAAAACAGTACAAGCGTGTTATCCAATATGCCAAGGAAGGAATTGAATGGGCTTCTGAGTCAGACCCTCCTCTTCGACGAGAAATAGCAGAATATCATCGCCAATTAGCAGAAGCTTATGAAGCTCTCAAACAACCTCAGCTATCACTGCACCATTTTAAACAATACAAAACCCAAGCAGATAGCTTGCTCAACAACGAAGCCCTCCAAAAAATTACGGTTTCGTCCATGACTTACGAATTTGAGAAAAAACAACAAGGCAATAAAATACGTATACAAGAACTTGAAAATCAACAGTTAACCCGTACCCGAAATTTCTTGTTGGGCTTTTCTTTTATTGGAGTTTTTGGGGTGGGATTTGTAATGTGGTCTAATCGAAAACTTAAAAACAAGAATCAGCAACTAAACCTTAAAAACAAAGAAATAGAAGAAGCCCTTTTTAAGGGACAACGAATCGAGCGAAAGCGTGTAGCGTCTGAACTGCACGACAATCTCAATACCAAACTAGCCGCTGTAAGATGGCATTTGGAAGCTATGCAAGAAGAAAATCTCAATGATTTTAACAAGAAAATTTATAATCGACTTCTTGATATGGCCAATGACGTCTATGCTGATGTAAGGCTTATTTCTCACAATATGCTTCCTGCCGAGCTCGAAACTCAAGGGCTGATTCCGGCCATTGGAAAACTCGTTGAAAAACTCAATATCAACACAAAAACTACTTTTCATCTTATCGCACAACCTTCCTCTGATAGACTTTCTTCCGAAACAGAACATCAACTCTATAACATTACACTTGAACTCATCAACAATGTCATAAAGCATGCTCAAGCCACAGAAGTGTGGATAAGCTATAGCCAAACCGATACCGCTGCTTGCTTATCTGTAAGCGATAATGGCGTAGGAATGACCGATGAACTCCAATCAGATGGCATTGGGATGACAAATCTCAACAACAGAGTAGCAACTCTTTCGGGAAAGTTAACTTTCCAAAGCAAACCAGAAGTAGGTACCAAGGCAACGATTGAAGTTCCCATTTAGATTTTTCTTTTTCATGAAAAAAATCGTATGCATTTTCATTGTTTTTTTACTAAATGTGGGATTTTCAAAAGCACAAAATCCCTTATTGGATAGCCTTATCCACCATATTCATGACTTATCCACCCAAAAATCTTCTTTACATCGGGATACCAATATTGTATTGAGTTTGAGCCTTCTTACGGAGCGCTCAATCAATCTAGGAGATTCACGTGAACTGATGTTTTTGGATTCTCTTAAAAGATTCACAGTAGCGGTAGAGTGGCCCAAGGGAATAGGGCTATATCAACGTGCTTTGGGTAAATACAACGATATAAAAGGAAACTACACAGAAGCTTTTCAACACTATAATCAAGCCATTCAAACCCTTAAAAAAGCAGGAGGGGATCCTTATGAATTGGCGTATGCGTACGTATTAGCGGCATTTGTTTTAAACAACAATGGCCTCACCAACAAATGTTTAGAACTTCTATCTGAAGCTTTACCTTACGCCAAAGCTACTACCAACAAAAACAATCTCTGTTGGATTTATGATTTCTTGGGTGATTATAATTACTATGACCCATTTGGGGTCAGAAATTATAAAAAAGCGCTTTTTTATTATAAACAAGTAGAGCGGCTTATCCCTTATACCACAAGCCCTACCCTCAAAGCTGATAACCCTCATTGCTTGGCCAATGTATATATGAAACTCGGTAATGAAGCCCTTGCCACTCAATACCGCGACAAAGCATTGGCATTAGCCAAATCGTACAACAATCGGGTCGTTATTTTTGCTACTTATGCCGATTTGGCTGATATATACGATCAAAAACAATCGTATGCCAAAGCTCTCGAATACCGTAAAGCTAGCTTAGACTACGCTCGTAAATCAGGCTGGAAAGAAATGCAATCACGGGCCGAAAATTATATTTATCGGACTTACAAACGAATGGGCGACTACCAAAATGCCCTCAAATATTATGAGCTTCACAAAATGCACGAAGATAGCCTCGGGCGATTTTCAGTCCAGAAAGCCTATGCCGAACTACAAACAAAATATGAAGCTGAAAAACAACAACTTAGAATCAGTGATTTAGAAAATGAAAAACTCACCCAATGGCGCAATTTTTTAATCGGGCTTTCGATTTTGGGCCTTTTTGTGGCTGGTTTTGTGTTTTGGTCAAATCATAAATTAAAAACTACCAACAAACAACTAAGTATCAAAAACAAAGAAATAGAAGAAGCCCTACTGAAAGGACAAACCCTTGAGCGCAAACGCGTCGCTTCTGAATTACATGATAACCTAAATACCAAAATTGCGGCACTTAGATGGCGACTAGAAGCACTTGATACTTCCAAATATCCTGAAACAGACCAAAAAATTCATGCCGGAATTCTTCAAACCCTTGAGGATGTATATGCAGATGTACGCCTCATATCTCACAATTTGCTTCCTCCCGAACTCGAAACTCAAGGCTTAGCAATGGCTTTACAAAAACTAATTGAAAAGCTTAATCTAAATACCAAAACCACGTTTCATCTCATTGTGGATGAAGCTTTAGCTCGCCCTAGCCCCACCACCGAATACCAGCTTTATAGTATTATTTTAGAGTTAGTAAATAATGTTTTGAAACATGCCCACGCCCAAAAAGTATGGATAAGCCTTTCCGAAAAAAATCAGTCGATTTTTCTTACCGTAAGCGACGACGGCATCGGAATGCCCACCCACACCAATCCCACGGGAGTAGGCCTACGCAATATAAGTGCGCGTGTAGAATCGCTAAAAGGAACTTGGTCCCTAGATACCAAACCTAAGGTGGGCACCAAAATAAGTATAGAAGTACCTGTCTAAACCAATTTGTTTTTTACGGCATATTTAATGATACCTATGGCGTTTTTTACGCCCAATTTTCGTAAGATGTTGTGGCGGTGCGTTTCGACCGTACCTACACTGATAAAAAGCCGCTCCGCAATTTCTGAAGTTGAGAGTTCTTGGGCTATCAATCTTATAATCTCTAGTTCGCGAGCCGTAACAGCAATAGGCTCACTAGGAATTTCTTCATTAGAGGTAGCAGCTAAAGAGGCCGGGCTTAGCAATTCTTTCATTACTGCCTCACTAAAATACTTCTCACCTCTTGCTACCGTAGTGAGAGCCCTTTCTAGCTCAGCACGGTTTGCTTTTTTCATCACATAGCCCGAAATTCCCGCTTGAAACGCCTGTCGGATATTGTCGGCATCTTCCGAAACGGTGAGCATCAAGATTTTAAGATTAGGAAATTTTTGACGCACTTGGAGCGTAAGTGCTACCCCCGACAAATACGGCATACTCAAATCCGTTACTAAAATATCAGTCTCGTGGGTATCCAAAAAACCCAAAACCTTGCGGCTATCATTGAGTGTTCCGATTACTTCCATTTCCGGAATCGTAGAAATCAAGAGAGAAAGGCTGTCCAAAACAATCTGATGATCGTCAGTTATAAGTACACGAATAGACATTTTTCATAAACGATTAGGGTTAATCAAAAGTAAGATAAGATTTTGAAAACCCAAAAGCCTGATTTCAAAACCTTTCTCTCTTTGCCGAACCGTATTAAAACCCTAATTTTGCAGCCCTTACTACTTTTGATGGTTTTGTCTGATTTAATTCCAACCAAATACTAAAGTAGGAGTCATAAGATTTTTTAATTTTTATATCATTTACAAACGTGGGTCCGATACAGATTAAACAGATTCTTGCCGAAGCCAAAGTAGGCAGCGAAGTGGTGGTAAAAGGCTGGGTACGCACTAAGCGCGAAAGCAAAAACGCTATTTTTATTGCTATCAACGACGGTTCTACCATCAATAATATCCAAGCAGTAGCTGAGCCTGGTCAAATCAACGAAGAAACCCTCAAATTGATTACGACCGGTTCTTGTGTGAAAGTGACTGGCAATTTGGTAGAATCGGTAGGTTCGGGGCAATCCGTAGAAGTCAAACTCACTGATGTCTTTGTCTACGGCACCGCTGACCCTGAAGTATATCCTCTTCAACCTAAGAAGCACTCTCTGGAGTTTTTGCGAGAAATAGCTCACTTACGGCCACGTACCAATACTTTCAGTGCGATATTGCGTATTCGTCATGCATTGGCTTTTGCAGTGCATAAGTATTACAACGACAACGGCTTCTATTATCTCCATACGCCTATCATCACCGCATCCGATGCCGAAGGTGCAGGCGAAATGTTTCGGGTAACGACACTTGATTTAGAAAAATTACCCCGCAATGAAGAAGGAAAAATTGACTTCAAAGAAGACTTTTTTGGCCGCGAAACCAACCTTACCGTCTCGGGGCAACTAGAGGGGGAATTGGGTGCAATGGCTTTGTCAAAAATCTATACTTTTGGGCCGACCTTCCGTGCCGAAAACTCCAATACCACCCGCCACTTGGCGGAGTTTTGGATGATTGAACCCGAAATGGCCTTCTTTGAGCTAGAAGACAACATGAATCTGGCCGAAGACTTCGTAAAGTATGTGATTCGGTATGCAGTCGAAAACTGCCAAGAAGATTTGATTTTTTTACAAAAACGCCTCGAAGAAGAAGAAAAATCAAAACCACAAAACGAACGTTCGATGCCTTTGCTCGAAAAACTGCGTTTTGTTATGGATAATTCTTTTGAGCGCATTACTTATACTGAAGCAATCGACATTTTGTTGAAATCAAAACCTCACAAAGAAAAGAAATTCCAATATCCGGTAGAATGGGGAATCGATTTGCAATCAGAACATGAGCGCTTTTTGGTAGAAAAACATTTCAAAAAACCTATCATTTTGACCAACTATCCACGGGCTATCAAGTCGTTTTATATGAAACAAAATGAGCCTAATGAGCTAGAACCTGGCCCTACAGTACGAGCAATGGATGTGTTGTTTCCAGGCATTGGCGAAATCATTGGTGGCTCCCAAAGAGAAGAAAACTACGACAAATTGGTTACGAGAATGCACGAAGTGGGTATCGAACCCGAATCAATGTGGTGGTTTTTGGAAACTCGTAAATTTGGGACAGCGCCACATTCGGGTTTTGGGCTTGGTTTTGAGCGATTGATTTTGTTTGTAACAGGCATGACCAACATTCGCGATGTGATTCCTTTCCCTCGTACGCCCAAATCGGCCGAGTTTTAAGTTACTTTTTCGAAAGTTATTCATAAACAAAAAGCACTTTCATGACGAAGGTGCTTTTTTTAGTTAATTTTGCCAACATACCAATTATAGTGAATCCCATGCAAGACAATAAAAACGAAATCGAACAACAAATCAACGTTGAAATCTCGGAAGAAATGGCCGAAGGTGTATATTCAAACTTAGTGATGATTGCCCATTCCAATACGGAGTTTATTCTGGACTTTATTCGTTTGATGCCCGGTGTACCCAAAGCTAAAGTAAAGGCGAGAGTTATTTTAACTCCTGAACATGCTCAACGTTTACTTATTGCTCTTAAAGATAATATTCGCAAATTTGAAGACAACCACGGCGATATAAGACAGGCAGAAGATCCTGATTTCCCATTTGTAAATTTTGGCGGTCCCATAGGCGAAGCTTAATCCATGATTACTTATAATCCTAAAGACTGGTGGAAACTTATCTTTGCCTTCCACCGAAGTGATACCTTTATGTTTTTATTGCCGGGTATCCTTGGAGTTGCTGCTTATACTGGAGTAGTCGCTTATATAGAAAATGACATACTCCACGCTTCTTTCAAAAACACCACAGTTGTACATTCACTCGTAGGGTTTGTATTATCAATGTTACTGGTATTTCGTACCAATACCGCCTACGAGCGTTGGTGGGAAGGCCGAAAAATTTGGGGGAGTTTTGTGAACAACTCTCGAAACTTATCTCTGAAACTAGACACCTTTCTTCCTAAAGAAGATTATCATACACGGCAAATTTTTCGGATTTTAATCAGTAACTATGTCTATGCATCCAAAGAACATCTTCGGGCGGGCGTAAATACAGACGAATTAGAACAAATCGGAAAGTATAACTCCCATTTTTTTAACCAAAAGAAACACGTCCCTAATCAAATCATGGGGGCAATTTATGAAGAGATTCACCAGCTTTATCAAAAGAAAGTGATTACAGGTGACCAACTTTTCATCCTTAACGAAGAACTTCGCTCCTTTACAGATAACATTGGAGCTTGTGAACGCATAAAGCGTACTCCTATCCCCTACGCCTACAGTTTGTTTCTAAAAAAAGTCATTTTTTTGTATGTATTTACCATGCCTATTGGATTCGTGATTGAATTCAAATATTGGGCTATTCCTATTGTCTCTATCATCTTCTATGTCTTCGCAAGTATTGAAGTACTGGCTGAAGAAATCGAAGATCCTTTTGGCACCGATGCCAATGACCTTCCCACGGATACTATTTATAACACCATCCGCGACAACCTTATTGAGATTCTCAAATAACCCTCTTGAAAGGTTTTTCTAAGTGTTTGTTTCGCAAACTTGCAGGGTTTTGTACCTTTGCAAAACTTTCTTTGTGCTTCTGACTATGTCACAACTTTCTGTACGGCACCTTTTGGGCATCAAAAACCTCACCGAATCAGACATTTACAGTATTTTAGATACCGCGACTCAATTCAAAGACGTCATCAATCGTCCGATAAAAAAAGTCCCTTCATTAAGAGATGTAACTATCGCAAACGTTTTTTTTGAAAATTCGACCCGAACGCGTTTGTCTTTTGAATTAGCCGAAAAAAGACTTTCTGCCGACGTTGTCAATTTCTCGGCCTCGGGAAGTTCTGTCAAAAAGGGAGAAACTCTACTCGACACGGTCAACAACATCCTTTCGATGAAAGTAGACATGATAGTGATGCGCCATAGCAGCCCTGGAGCGCCTCATTACCTTTCTCAACGAATATCCGCCAATGTCGTCAACGCTGGTGATGGTACCCACGAGCACCCTACTCAAGCTCTCTTAGATGCTTTTTCTATTCGTGAGCAGATTGGGGATTTGGCTGGAAAAAAAATCGCTATCATTGGAGATATTTTACACTCCAGAGTAGCGCTGTCCAATATATTTTGTTTGAAAAAATTAGGTGCACAAGTCCGAGTATGTGGCCCCACTACCCTTATCCCGAAATATATCTCTTCTCTTGGCGTAGAAGTAAGCCACAACGTAAAAGAAACGCTTCAGTGGTGCGATGTAGCAAATGTACTTCGTATTCAGCTTGAACGCCTCCAAGTCAAATACTTCCCAAGCCTAAGGGAGTATTCGCTGTACTTTGGAATCAATAAAAAAATGCTAGATGAGATAGACCACGATATTGTATTGATGCATCCGGGGCCTATCAATCGTGGAGTAGAACTTACTTCAGATGCCGCCGATTCTCGTCAGAGTATCATTCTCAACCAAGTAGAAAATGGCGTAGCAGTGCGTATGGCTGTACTTTATTTATTGGCTCAACAATAATCAGTAATTTTTCTTTAAACAAAAAAGGTAGAGGCTAATCCTCTACCTTTTTTGTGAGGTATTAGGCCGAATTTCGGGCGGCATTAATGATACCAAACATAGCTCGTATCACCAGCTTGCTATATATATCTGCATCTGAAGCCGACAGTTCTCCGCTTTGAAGCTTTTGTAAAGCGTATTGTTGGATTGTCATCAATGGTAATACGATTCGCTCCCGCACTTTGATAGAATCTTTCGTAACAGGATTTTGATTCATTAATTCTTGCTCTCCCGAAAACTCTAGCATGAGCTTAATACTACGCTCGTACTCTTCATACATCATCGTCCAGAGCGTACTAAACTCTGAATTTTCTTTCAAGTACATCGTAGCAGGATAATAGGCTTTCATCAATGATTGCATGGAATTTTCGACAAGGGTACGCACAAATAGCGACCGCTTGTAGAGTTTACGCAATGTTTCCATTTTACCCTCAGCCTTGAGCTTTTCTAGGGCTGAACCAAATCCATAAAATCCCGGAACATTTTGCTTCATTTGTGCCCATGAACCTACAAACGGAATGGCTCGCAAATCTTCAAATCTGAGGCCTCCGCCACTACCTCTTTTATCAGGACGACTTCCGATTTTTGTTTGTCCATAAAAACGCAAAGGGGTGATTTTTTCGAGATAAGGTACAAAGGTAGGGTGATTTTTAAGGCCTAAATAAGCTTCATAAGCCACATCAGCAAGTTCTTCCATAAGAGCCTTGTCAGAATCAGACAGCTGGTCTTTAGCACTTTTAGAAGTAAAGAGGTGATTTTCTAGCCCTGCCGTAAAAAGTCTTTCTAGGTTGTACATCGCCGTCGGAACAGTACCATAGTTTGAGCTGATGGTTTGTCCTTGTACCGTAAGCTGTATTTCTTTATCTTCTATATCCTTCCCTAAGGATGCATAAAAAGCGTGATTGTTTCCACCTCCACGACCTGGAGGCCCTCCACGACCGTCAAAAAACGTAACCTTAACGTCGTATTGTCTTGATATTTTTGTGAGTTGTTCTTTGGCTGTAAAAATAGACCAATTGGCTCTTAGGTACCCGCCGTCTTTTGTACCATCCGAAAAGCCAACCATGATAGTCTGCTGATTGCCTCTTCGCGCCAGATGTTTTCGATAATGAGGATTGTCGTAGAGCTGCTGCATTACTTCAGCTGAGCCTGCTAAATCGTCTACGGTTTCGAACAACGGCACTATATCCACATCAATATCGGCAGTTTTCCACACATTTTTTAGCAAAGCCAACACTTCTATCACGTTCAAAGCACTTGCACAGTTACTAATCACATATCTATGAGCACCTGCTTCGCCATTGCGGCGTTGAATTTCTCTGATAGCCAACATCGACCCATAAATATCCTGAGCAATAGGGTCTTGGAAATCATTTGCATTGATTTCTACTTGGAGCGACAATAGAAAATCTATTTTCTTTTTCTCGTCCCAATTCACATAATCATCATAAGTGAAAACGGGGATTTGTTTCTCTATTTTGGTTAAAACTTCCTGCCAAGCCAAAGTATGCTTGGGGCTTACTTGACGTATATCTAAGCTGGCGAAGAAAAAACCAAACAATTTGATTTTGAGGATAGTATCATCCAAGGAATCGACAAAGAAACTATCGTGATGCTCAACCAATACAGCTCTTGCTTGTTGAAGATCTTCTAAAAGCTCCTCAGCAGAGGCATAATGCTCTTGATCTGGATAATAAATAGCATTATTGGTTTTTAGCTCGGCTCTTGCAATAATCTCCTCTACACCCTCAAAAGTTAAACGTCGTTTAAGATATTTTATATCTCGCCAGTAGCACTTGAGTAGAATTTGCCGAAGGCGGTCAGCTACTTGAAGAGTCACTTCAGAAGTCACAAAGGGATTACCGTCTCTATCTCCTCCAGGCCAAAAACCCAAACGGAAAAGCTGCGTATGAGGCCATTCATTGATAGGGATATTAAGGCCTCTCAGCAATTTTTGTAAGATAGCAGGGATTGCTTGATAAAATACATTTTCGAGAAACCAACCAAGGGTCAATGCTTCATCAAAGGGAGTAGGTTTGTTTTTGTTGATAAAACCTGTCTTTCCAAGTTGTAATAGTAGATTGTTGACCGCTATAAAATCATTATCTCTAATAGCTTCCTCCAAATCAGTGATAATTCCCAGTACTTTCCCAGGATAAAACTGCGTAGGGTGTGCAGTGAGGACAATTCTGACGCAAAAATCATTCAATTTCTTTAATAATTTTTGACGCAAATCTTCACTATCTACTCGGTTGAGAAGCTGTGTGATAGATCCTTCCCCATTCAAATCATGGGTCTGATTAAATCCTGCATCCTCTACAGAATCAAACAAAACGACCTGGCGTTCAATAAATTTAATAAAATGAAAGAGTAAGTCTCTTCTTGCGGGTTCGGTAGCGTGCTCGATATATTCTTCGAAAAAAGACTCAATAATCTGCTGAGGGCTTTTCCCTGCTTCAAATCCCTCTTCACTAGCTTGGGTTAGCAGTGGTAATAAAGTACCAGTCCGAAAAATGTCCTGAAACGGCAGACTCAAAAATAGGCTGTTGAAGATATTGTATTTCGTCACAACAGCATCTTGATATACGTTGGGCATTGTGGGTTGTTAATTTAAAGGTGGGTAATGAAAAGCGAAGAAAAACAAAAAATTGTACATTTTCAAGAAATATCACCAATCATAGTGCATTTTTTTTGATAAAAATTCTAGCCTACATGTGACTTTTTATCCAAAATACATTCCAAATAGAGTTTATCTTCTATTCGTCAAACTTAAGGATGTTTAATGGTTTTCAAACAACTTAGCACATGTGTATACATCCAATTAAATCTCTGGTCATTAATGCTTTATGCCTCACCCTATGTATAGTATTGACTTACACGAAGGGCTATAATCAAGATTTTATTCGCCGTGAAATTGATGTCAATAGCTTTATTCAAAACCTATTACCGATTCAAGGAGATGATATTAACTATAACGAAGTAGCCGAAAATTTAATCCAACTTTACTCTACACCCCTCGACCTAAACACTTGTACTCGCGAAGAGCTTTCGGCGACATTTTTACTCAATGAAAGGCAACTTAATCATTTTTTTGAGTATCGCAGTCAAATTGGCCCATTTATATCAATCTATGAATTACAAGCTATTTCGGATTTTGACTTACCTACTATTTATAAAATATTGCCTTTTGTAGGAATTTCTTCCCCCAATCAAAAAATTTGGAAAGGGATCAACAACCCTTCAGATCATTATTTTTTGTTTCGTACGGAGCAGCTACTCGAAACCAAAAGGGGCTCAACCCTCAATGCGCCCAAGTCTCGCGATGGTACTTTGCAGAAATTTGAAGGAAGTAGTTTACAATGGTATGCACGCTACCGATATAGTCGATCACGAGATTTTAGTTTTGGATTTACATTTGAAAAAGATGAAGGAGAAGCCTTCGAATGGAACCCTTCAAAATACAAATATGGTGCTGACTTTGTTTCGATACATGCCCAAATCCAAAATAGAGGCAAGCTCAAAAATTTAATTATTGGTGATTATCAATTACAGGTTGGCCAAGGGCTAATTTTTGCCGCTGGGTTTTCTCTAGGAAAAGGGATGGAAACAGTATATACCGTTCGACGGCCAACTGTGGGTGCTAAACCCTACACTTCTGTTACAGAAGCAGGGTATTTGAGAGGCATTTCTGCTACTTATGCGCTGCACAAAAAATTCTCTCTCACTTTGGTATATTCTCGTACAAGGCGTAGTGGTAATCTTAGTGCGGTGCAAGACGATTCTACTGTTCAAACTGTTGTCAGTTCTTTACAAATAGATGGTCTTCACCGAATTCCTAATGAATTACAATACCGTGCCAATACAGTAGAACAAAATACGGGTGCCCATTTGTGGTACAACTCTACCCGTGGACAATTAGGGGTTAGCTTTTTGTATACTCACTTTGATATCCCCCTTAAAAGAGCCTCTGCTATTCGTAATGACTATGAATTTTCTGGAAAAGACAACCTTGTAGTAGGGTGCCATGGAAATTATTTATGGCAAAATTTTAATTTTTTTGGCGAAATAGCACGTTCAAAAAGCAGTGGTATTGGGGCTGTAGCGGGAATGCTTGCAAGTCTGAGCAAACGTTGGGACGCAACAACTGTATTTAGGCACTATGATAAGAATTTTCATAGCTTTTATGCCAATAGTTTTGGTGAAAATAGTCGCAATATCAATGAGACAGGTCTCTATGTAGGACTAAAATATACTATTCACAAAAAACTAAAAATAGGTACGTATATAGATATTTACAAGTTCAGTTGGTATAAATATTTGGTTGATAAACAAAACAGTAGCGGATATGATGTACTTTTTCAAACCACTTGGACGCCTTCTAAAAAATGGACCTTATATGGGATAATTAGACATGAAAGAAAAGAAAAAAATATACCATCTAGTCTATCCAAACAAAGATTTGTCAGTCATACTCTTCGCCAAAATCTTATTTTAAATGCCGAATATACCCCCCATAAAATAATATCGCTTCGCACTCGCATCCAAGGGAGCTTATTTAGCTATCAAGACTTTCCTGTTGATAAGGGATGGCTTATTTTTCAAGAGGTTGCTATAACTTGGCGTAAGATTTCGATTAGTAGTAGGGTTTCATCTTACAATACCGATAGTTATGATGCTCGGCAGTACGCCGTAGAGAAAGATGTGCTCTATGCAATTTCCATGCCTGTTTATTACGAACGTGGTTTTAGAAATTATATACTATTACGATATACGCCTTACCGCAAGTTAGATTTATGGTTAAGGATAGCACGTACAACCATGCCCGAAAGAGACAAAATAGGCTCATACGTAGACGAAATAGACAGTTCTCATCGTACAGAGTTAAAATTCCAATTGAGATATAAATTATAAAAAAGTATATTATTTCTCACTTATTATCAATGATTTATCTCTATTATCATTTTGGCATAAATTTTGTAAATATGAACCCTAGTACCCCGTTATAGGTCAATATTACATTGTGTGCTTATGAGAAGATTTTACTCCTTTGGATTATTAAGTGTAGTAGTGTTTTTTCTTTTGGGCTGGATGCTCAATTGTACAGGCTTAGCCGTTCCTAAAACCTCTCAGCCATTTCTAGATTTAAATACTACGGATGTGGTTGCTTCTGACTGGATTCCTGTAGAGCACTGGGTAAGTACTAGTGTGTTTGGATTGCCGGCTCGTTCTTACGAAATCAATCAAATCAAAATTAATAGTAATACGCTAGAAAACAATCAACTTTATGTTTACTCAAAAATTGATAACGATATACATACCCTTCCATTTACATTAAATACGGATAGCTCCGAACAGCGTTTTGATTATACATTACCCAACTCTTCCTCTCTGCGAATCGTGACGATAGGTTTGAAAGGTAGGTTTAATCCTACCAAAAAACAGCAGTATCGTTATATACTGATTCCTAATTCGTTAGTAAAAAAATCACCCGTCAATATGAGTGATTACGAGGAAGTAAAGATGGCATTCCATTTGGCTGAGTAATTCCTTTACATAGATTTTTCTGAATTTTACTAAAAATGCCTATACTTGCCCCCTTGTGTGCAAAGTATAGGCGTTTTTTAGTTTAGCCTAACCTCATCTTTCATTATGCTTTACTACTTATTTTCATTTCTTGACAAAGAATTCAACTTTCCTGGTGCAGGAGTATTTCAATATATTTCTTTCAGGGCTTTAGGTGCTACTGTTACGTCTCTTCTTATTGCAGCAATATTTGGTAGTCGCATCATTGATTTTCTCCGTCGTCAACAAATCGGCGAAACTATTCGTGATTTGGGATTACAGGGGCAAATGGAGAAAAAAGGGACTCCAACTATGGGGGGATTTATTATCATAGCGTCTTTACTCATTCCAGTACTTCTTTTTGCAAAATTATCCAATGTCTATATCGTCTTATTGATTATTACGACTGTTTGGACGGGATTAATTGGATTTATAGATGATTATATAAAGAAGTTTAAAAATAATAAAGAAGGGCTCCAAGGTAAGTTTAAGATTGTGGGGCAAGTAGGTTTGGGACTGATTGTGGGGCTTACATTGTCTTTTAACCAGCACGTTAAGATTCGGGTATATGACAAACCTATCATCAGCACTGCCATTGGGGAAATTCAAAGATATAGCGATGTCATTAACCCTACTACTACCACAGTTCCTTTTATTAAAAACAACGAATTCGATTATTCCAATCTACTTTTTGGATTATTACCAGATAGTTATACATGGATAATTTACACCATAATGGCTGTGTTTATCATTACAGCTGTCTCTAATGGTGCCAATATCACCGACGGCATAGACGGCTTAGCGGCTGGGACATCCATTATTATAGCTCTTACACTGGGTGTATTGGCTTATATATCAGGTAATACTCGCTTTTCACAATATCTCAACGTCATGTATATTCCTAATTCGGGCGAATTAGTAATATTTATTGCTGCTTTTGTAGGAGCTTGTATTGGATTTTTATGGTATAATTCTTACCCTGCTCAGGTTTTTATGGGAGATACAGGAAGTCTAATGCTAGGAGGGGTGATTGCGGTTATCTCTTTGGCTATCAGAAAAGAACTCCTCATCCCTATCATGTGTGGTATTTTCTTTGCCGAACTTCTCTCGGTAATTATGCAGGTCAGCTACTTCAAATACACAAAACGAAAATATGGCGAAGGAAAACGTATTTTTTTGATGTCACCTCTACACCACCATTTCCAAAAGAAAGGCTATCACGAAGCCAAAATAGTAGCTCGTTTCTGGATTATTGGGATTATTTTAGCGATAGCCACTTTAGTTACCCTCAAATTACGATAGTTTATGGCAATGTTTTTTGGCCATAAGTAGTTTCAGTGAGGCTTACTCTTTCCCAAAAAAACCGTCTTTTTATCTTGACTATCAAAAGATTGTCATAATCAGTATGCTCAATGCTCTTAAGGGTAGGTTTTGCCCCTAATGCTACTGCGGTTTCGATGACATTGTTGTTATGTCCCACCATCAGTGCATTTTTACCTTTCAGTTTTTTTAAACGATTTGCGATTATCGTGACTGGTTTGGTTTCATAAACGCCCGTTTTTTGGTTTAGCTCATTAAGCAGTGGCTGTGCCGTTTGTAAGGTTCTTTGGTATTTACTCACAAAAACGGAATCAATCTGTTTATCTTTTAATAGTAGCGCTAAGTCTTCTCCTCTTTTTTTTCCTGCTTCGGAGAGGGGTGTATCTTCAGTTTGATCTAGCCGCTCTGCGTGGCGTACTAGATAGAAAGTAGAGCTATAGCAACTACTTATTAGTATCTGTGCTGATATAAGTATAGAAAGATGGAGTTTTAAAGTTTTTTTAGTCATAACGAATTTTATAAAGAATCTCCTCTCAAAAGTCGGAACTGTTTTCTGGCTTCCGCCCCATAAATACTCGCAGGATGTTTTTCAAGGATAGTTTGGTAAAGTTCCATTGCTTTTTCTTTATCCTTAAAACGATTTTGGTAAAGCTCGGCCATCATAAACAAGGCATCATCCGCTAATATATCAGCAGAGAACTTTTCCACAATTTGCTGTAAGTTATCCACCGCCTTCTGATGATCACCCATTTTGGCATAGGTCCGTGCTTTGAGCCACAATATTTCGTCGGCTAAGGAATGATCTTTATATTTTTTAAAGAGCTCGTCTAAGGCCGCTAACGCCTCCGTAGTTTGATTTTGATAAAGTAATAGGTCTATTGCTGCGTATTCTCTCATCGCAGCTTCTGACGTATCTAAACCCGTATTATCTTGAATCAACAAACTCAATGAGCCGGCATCATTGGCAATTTCCCGAGAAGTTGCCATTTTTAGAATATCTAAGATGTCTTTTGCCAACGCAAAATCACCTTTATAATAGTTGAGTCGGGCATTTCTTAACTTAGCTTCGTAGCCTAGTGGGGTTTCTTTTTGAGACTTTTCGACTTGAGAGTATAATAGTGTCGATTCCCAAGGTTCGTTTTTAAGCAAAAAGATATCCCCCAAATCCAATTTGCACTTATCTATAAAGTCACTTTCTGCTCTGCCAATTTTTATCGCATTTTGTAAGATGACTGTGGCCGTATCTTTTTCGTTGAGATAAAAAGCGTATAGATTGGCCATACTTCTCATTGCATCAAGGGTACGATTATTTTGACCCAATTCTCCCAATAGTTTTTTGTAATCTTCTATCAGTTTTCTTACAGCGGCTTGCTCAATAGGAAAAGTATTTTTGACTTGTTCTTCTCTTGCCACGATGACCATGCGCCTTGCATAAGGATATAGCTGTCCTTGCGGATACTCTTTGATGATGTACTCAAACGATTGTATAGAAGCTCCATAGTCTTTATTTTGTAAAGCTAGATTTCCAAGATCAAATATTTTTGCGCCGTTATATTTGAGTCGTCTATCTAGCGCTCTTTCTTGTATAAATGCTTTACTGAACTGCTTCTTTTGGGTCAAAAACCAAATGAGCATTTCAGCATAGAAAGTTTCATTAGGTTGTCTTTGAATTTTTTCATAAAGAATTTTTTCAAACTTGGCTTGGTCTTTTTCTTCCCGCAAAAAATCCTGAAAATAGTTTTGAATCACTTCTTTGCTCTGAATAACTACACCTAGGCTTAAAAGCTCCTCAATCATCTGCTCGGTTTTTCCGGTTTGCGCATACAAAGCCGCCAATTCCATTTTAAAGAGATTATCGTTTCCTGCCATGTCTCTGCCTTTGAGTAAGGCATTGATAGCTGCTTCCGTATTGTCTATTTCTCTAAATTCTTCCGAGAGATCTTTATAGGCATTGATATCTTTGGGTGGAGCTTGAGCGATACTTTCTTGGTATTTGAGAGTAGCTGCAGGCACTTGTCCCATTTGCTCAAGCATTCGTCCCCAATACAGTGTGTATAAGTATCCAAACTTTTCGTCAGCTTTCTGCTGACGTTTAAAGAATTTCTCTGCTTCTTCAAAGTTTTTCAATTTGATCATGCAGTTCACATATCTCCTCAAATAAATTTTATTGAAGTCTTTACGCAGCACTTTTTGATAAAGCGTCACCACTTTGTCACATTCTCCTTTTTGGAAATAAGCATCAGCCAAATCTGCATCACTTTGGGCAAGACAACTTGTATAACTCCAAAGTGAAAAAATTCCTAATAAGTACGCTGAGCGATAGAGCGAGGTTATACACACTTTTCTTGCACCCATTTTAATAACTTAAATATTTAATTTTTAAAACTATTAAAGTTCATTACCGCCGTGGATATGTGGACAATAAAGTTATCAACTAGTTTTCCACGTTACTCTAAAACGAACATGTGAATAAATGAGAGGTTTATCCACAGTATTTTATTTTTATCCACAACTGAAATTACTGTTTTTCAGGAATATATGCAAATATTCACAATTACTGGTGGATTGTGGATATTTTTATCAACGATGTGGAAGGTTGTTTATCCACGGTTTTTACTGTTTAAAACACCTTGAAAATATGTGTAAAAAGGGGATGATTACAAACAGTCTGGATGTGTATAACTTTTTATCCACACTTTTGGAAGGTTATCTACAAGTTATGCGAGTACTTATCCACCAACTTACCCACTGCTATGATAGTTATCCACATTATTATTCACATTTTTTCCGCAACTTTTGATTTTTTGTGAAAATGTAGTTTCACAGCCTTATATTAACATTGCTCTTTTTAAACAGTTCACAAATAATGAGCCAAAACCCTAAATAGCTTATCCACACAATGTGATAATTGTGAATTATTTTGTGGATAAGTCTATATCTATACCACTCATTACAAAATTTTTCTTCACTTTGACCTCATCAGGGTGAAAGATGATGGGTTCAGCTAAGGTTTTTTGCTTAATGTCTCCTGAATCCCAACGACCATTGTTGTTTTTATCCACAATGACGCGCAGATAGTATGAGGCGGGTTTTAAATAGGTGAAGCTATAAGACTTTTGCCCTGTGATTGTTTTGACTACTTCATACTTATCATCTAGAAGTTCCATAATAAGATTATCATCGCTTCCTTTTATTTCGCCTTCTAGTGTTCCGTAGTCTTCTTCGTCCATGATAGGTAGTTTGTATGTTTTAGCCGGGATAGTATCGTTTTCAACACTGATAAAGGTGTTTTTTGGAATGATAATTTTAAATTCTCTTCGTGCGCTAATAGGCCTTGAAAGCGAAAGAATAGTATTATTATTTTCCCATTTATAGTCGGTAAGTGCTACTTTTTCAGTTCTGGTGCTATCACTATAAAACTCTAGTTGCTCTGGTTTTGCTATTTGAAGGGGCTTCGTAAATGTAAACTTTAGATTTACCAAACGTGGTTCTATTTCTTCACCTTCTTTAAAATTCGTTTTCATTTCGAAGGGGTCTCGGTTACTGTCTGCATTTTTACCTCCTCCCCTACTCTCTCTGAATTTGATTTTTTGGACATGTTCAAACGGGATACCGAGAGAGTCTTTAATGATTATCTTGGTAAGTATAGTGTCCTTCTTATTTTTGGTATTATAGAACTTTAGTTCATTGGTTCCTGCCTGAAAATGCGGAATAGAGTCTTCTGGATTGTCAAATTTTACTTTGTAATCCACAAATCCTTTATCATAATTGATGGAGTAATAATTGGCTCTAGGCTGCGTATTTCGCACTTTTGAGGGGGTCGTATTGGCTAAAAATAGCTTCATTGAAACGTCTGAGATTTGCGTAGAATCAAAAACTCTGATACTATCCCTTAAATATGCTATTCTCTCAGCCTTAGAATTGTAGGTCAAAGAGCGGTTTTTGTCATCGATAGCGATTAGTTTATAAAAATTGGGGTGTATGTTTTCAATACTAAACCTACCCGAACTATCAGAGCGAGTAAAGTAGTTGGGTTTCATTTTCTCAATATTGAGCGTGTCGGTATTGGGGTAAAGGCCTACCAAAACATCCAACATGGGTTTATTAGTAAACAAATCCTTGACGGTTCCTGAGACCGAAGCGGAATCTAATATCGGACCTGTACTAAAAACAAGTCGGAGATTTTTGGCTGGATTTTTTTCGCTAAAATCTTTGACAGCATCGCCAAATGCCAAAGAATAGGTAGTAGCAGAATCGAGGGGTTGCTTAAATGTAATTCGCAATCCAGTGGGTTTTACTTTGGAGTTGTACTCTCCTGCATCTGGAGTAATGAGAAGTTTTTGTTGTAAATTCTCCACCACTATATATTCATCAAACTCCAGTTCTACGGTTTGTTGGCGGTAGTTGGTTTGTTTATGGATAGGATTACTTTTTATAAGACTAGGAGGAATTATATCTTTTTTACCGCCCGTAGGAGAAACCGATTGGGCACAAGATTGAAGTAGAAAGTAGAGAGCCGTATATGTAAAAAAAGTTCTTAGGTAAGATAGACAAGAATTTGGACGGTTGTATGGTGCTATCATAAGATATGAATGGCTTGATTTTTTTTGACAAAAATAAAAGGGGCTTCGTAAAGCCCCTGCAAATTAACATCTTTTAAAGACGGATTATTATAATCGCTTTTTCTCCTTTGGTATACTTAACTTTATAGAGTGTGGTTTTGTCTAATCTTAAAGTATGTAAAAGCTAAACATGCGACGAGATTATTCTTCAAGTTTAGTTTATCTTCCTAAGTATACCATCAAAATAGAAACATCGGAAGGGCTTACACCGCTTATTCGGGAGGCTTGCCCCAAGGTACGCGGACGAATAGTTTTGAGTTTTTGACGACCTTCAAACGACAATGCAGAAACCCTATCATAGTCAAATTCTGAAATAATTTCGAGGTCTTCGAGTTTATTCATTTTTTCGACCATGAGTCTTTCTTTCTCGATATAGCTCTCATACTTGACCGTTATCATGGCTTGTTCTAGGGTTTCTTCATCGTATTTGTTGAGGAATTCTGATACTGAGCCTTTGATTTTCTTTAGGTCTTCTATCTCGATATTGGGCCTTTTGAGCAAATGATAAAGTGGTTGTTTCTCTTTGATTGTGGTCGTCCCCAACTCTTCCAAAAGACTATTTACTTCTTCTGGATTTGCTTTTGTAGTTTTTAGTTCGTTGAGAATAAACTCCGTATTGGCAACCTTCTCTTTTACTCTTTGATAGCGGGCTTCATCTGCTAGACCTATTTGATACCCTTTCTCGGTAAGTCGAATATCGGCATTATCTTGTCTTAATAAGGTGCGATATTCGGCCCTTGAAGTAAACATTCGATAGGGCTCTTCTGTGCCTTTATTGACTAGGTCATCTACCAATACTCCTATGTATGCTTCCGACCGTTTCAGAATAAAAGGCTCAAGTTCGTGGGCATTTTGGTGCGCATTTATTCCGGCAATTAATCCTTGGCAAGCCGCCTCTTCGTAGCCAGTTGTACCGTTGATTTGACCTGCAAAAAATAAGTTTTTAATCAGATGTGTTTCTAGCGTGAGCTGTAATTGAGTCGGAGGAAAGTAATCGTATTCAATAGCGTAACCTGGTCTAAACATTCGTGCATTTTCAAATCCTGGAATCAACCGTAAGGCTTTGTATTGTATATCTTCTGGTAGCGATGTCGAAAAGCCATTTACATATATTTCCACCGTATTCCATCCTTCTGGTTCTACGAATATTTGATGACGGTCTTTATCGGCAAATCGGTTGATTTTATCTTCTACTGAAGGGCAATAACGAGGCCCTAGTCCTTTTATCCTTCCCGTAAACATTGGCGATTTATCGAATCCTGTTCTTAATACCGCATGTACGTCTTCATTGGTATAGGTAATCCAACAACTTCTTTGTTGGGATAGTTGGGGTGTATCGGTATAAGAAAAATTCGCTGGATTCTCATCTCCGGGTTGTTCCTCCATTCTTTCGTAGTTCAATGAACGCCCGTCAATTCTAGGAGGAGTGCCGGTTTTCATCCGACCTGATTCAAATCCCAATGTCATTAATTGTTCTGTAATACCAGTCGCGGCTTTCTCTCCTACTCTTCCTCCACCAAAGTTTTTTTCACCGATATGGATAAGACCATTCAAAAATGTCCCATTTGTAAGTACAACTGTAGTACTTTGAATTTCGATGCCGAGGCTTGTTTTTATGCCGATTACCTGTTTGTTTTTTATGAGTAATTCTTTTGCGGTATCTTGCCAAAAATCAATATTCAGAGTTTGCTCCAAAGTCATGCGCCATTCTTCTGCGAATCTCATCCGATCGCTTTGGCATCTCGGTGACCACATCGCTGGACCTTTAGAGCGGTTTAGCATTCTGAATTGAATCATTGTTTTGTCACTAATGATTCCTGACTGCCCTCCTAGTGCGTCTATCTCTCTAACGATTTGCCCTTTTGCCACTCCTCCCATTGCGGGGTTGCATGACATTTGTGCTATCGTTTGCATATTCATTGTGACAAGGAGGACTCTCGAACCCATCTTTGCCGCCGCCGCCGCCGCTTCGCATCCTGCATGTCCTGCTCCTACGACTATTACATCATATTTTGGAAACATCTCTTGTTTGTGGTTGAGTTGTACTAAAAAAGTGTTTTTTGTGAAAATGATTAAAATGTTCCACGTGAAGCACTTTGTATGTTGTTGATTTAAAGTTACTTATAGCTTAGATAAATAGTGGTCTTCTTTCGCTCTCATTTGAAGTTCTTGCTCATCTTCAAGGTCGTCATATCCAACTAAGTGAAGTACTCCATGTGCTAACACCCGTAGCAATTCTTCTTCAAAAGTTTTTTGATGTAAAGTGGCATTTTCTTTCACTCTATCTATGCTTATAAAAATGTCTCCTTCAATATGATTGTCTTCTTCACTATTGTCGAAAGTGATAATATCAGTGTAAAAGTCATGTTCAAGATATTGTTGATTTATCTTGAGAAGGTACTCATCAGAACAAAATATGTAGTTGAGTTGGTTCAGATGAAACCCCTCCGCTTCAATTATGTTTAATAACCATTTTTTTGTGATGCGTGATTGAGGTACTTTGAAGTCTATATCCTCATTGAAAAACTGAATCATATAAGAGTTGGTGATTGATACTACAATGTGAGCAAAATCGATAGAAGATTCTGTAAGATAAATAACTCACCCAATAAAGTTTGAGGAAGTTATAAATAGGATACAAAATTAGATAACAATCACCAAAGTGTCAAAACAACTGCTTCCAAGTACCTTTGATGAAGTTATATTTCATTGTACTAGGAAGTGCTTTCCACCAATATTTGTTGATTTTAACGGCAAAAGAAGGCTGCATATAGCAATTGATCGCACAACCTTCACAGGCAGGAAGACGACCTTCTAATGCCACTAGCTGTTGAATTTCGGGGGATTGATAAAGCTCGAAAAGATTGTTTTCGATGGCATATTCTTTCAAGCCAAGATGATAGCAAGGCAGGATAATTTTATTCTCGGGCGAAATCACAATGGTTGTACTACCTGCTAAACACACAGGATCAGAGGTATGATTACCGCCGTCTAAACGAAGTTGGATAAAGGCATCATTCAGATATACATTCTTTCTTTTGCCCCATTCTCTTAATTCTTGAAGGGCTTTGGTCGAAAGCTGAGCACCTACTTGATTATATTCAAAAACCGGATTTAAAATCAAAACCAAATCGTTGGGTAGGCATATTTCATCCCAGAGTTGTTGAATCTGGTGGATGTTGGTTTCAAACACCGTAAACAAAATATCGGGGCGTTCATTATATGATTTAGCAATTTGGATAGACTCCATTACTTTATCAAAACATTTGACGCCACGTGATTGATCGTGCTCGTCTCTGTTAGGCGAATCAAGTGAAAAATGAAGCATGTCCACTAAACCTCTCAGACGAGATGCGTATTTAGGATAGAGAAGACCGTTGGTAGTGATTGTGGTAATGAGACCCGCTTTTTTTGCTTCTCTGAGCAATTCGTCAATTTGGCGGTGTAAAAGAGGTTCACCGCCCGTGAAATCAACAACTTTAACTCCTAATTTTTTTAGCGCTTTAAAATTTGATTTAGCATTCTCAAGCGTAATGTAGGGTGAAGGCCTCTCCCATATGTCACAAAAACCACAAGTAGCATTGCAGCGATAAGTCACGTAGTAATTGCACAATACTGGATGAGATACTAAACGCATAAGAAGAAGGATTTAAAAAATAAAGCCGCAATGACAAAATGAAATTGCGGCTTTATGCTTAAATATAGCACTATTGAAGCATGCGAAGTAAGCTCGCTAATTTGTCTTTCAAGTCTTTGCGATCGACAATGAAATCTAAAAAGCCATGCTCTAATACAAACTCTGCACTTTGAAAACCTTTAGGTAAATCTTTGCCTATGGTCTCTCTAATAACTCTTGGCCCTGCAAAACCGATCAAAGCACCAGGTTCGGCAATATTGAAATCTCCTAACATTGCATAAGAAGCTGTAACACCGCCAGTTGTAGGATCTGTGAGTAAAGATACATATGGAATACCTGCTTCTGATAATAAAGCCAACTTAGCAGAGGTTTTAGCCATTTGCATAAGTGAATATCCTGCTTCCATCATGCGGGCTCCTCCTGAGCGTGAAATCATCAAGAAAGGTTTTTTGTGCTTGAGAGCATGATCAATTCCTCTCGCAATTTTTTCACCCACTACCGAACCCATAGAGCCGCCGATAAAATTAAAATCCATGCAACTTACTACAATATCGATTTCATCCATTTTGCCATAAGCGGTGCGTACAGCATCTTTGAGTCCTGTTTTTTTTATGGTATCACGAATTCTATCAGGGTATTTTTTTGTGTCTTCAAATTGAAGGGGGTCTCCAGAGGTCATGTTGGAGTCAAGTTCGGTGTAATCAGTATTATCAAACAAGATTCCAAAATATGCTTCTGACCCAATTTTTTCGTGATAACTACACTTTATACAAGTATAAGCGTTGAGTTTGTGCTCCCGAGTATGCATCACATGCTTACAGCTGGGACATTGATACCAAAGCCCATCAGGGGCTTCTCGTTTCATTTCAGTAGGTGTTTGAATACCTCTTTCTTTTCTAGTAAACCAAGACATAAAAGTCAACAGTTAACAGTTTATAGATGAGTTGCCGAGATTTGAAAAATACTTTTAGGTGGAACGTATTTTAGCCCTCAACGGCGAAGTGGGCTCAAAGATACTAAGTTTTTTATCTAAGCATCAAAGAGAGAGATAATACTTGCGTTTAGATTCTGGAAAACGCTCTATGGCATAGCGCAGAGCTGTGCGAGGCATTTGGTGAATATGTGTATCTAAAAACTCTTCTAAAACCAGCTCATCGCGTTTTCCTGCTTCTCTAAGCATCCAGCCTACAGCTTTGTGAATAAGGTCGTGAGAATGAGAAAGGAGCAACTCGGAAATTTGGAGAGTATCAATAAACTGCCCGTGTTTGATAAAATACCAAGTAGATACAATTGCGGTTCGTTGAGCCCATAAAATGCTTTGGGTAGCTAATTGATAAAGAACAGCTCGATCTCGTCGAAACAAATAGGCTCCCACTATATCACGACAGGTGACATCCACTAAGTCCCAATTGTTGATGAATTCGAAGTTGGTTATATATATATCAAAAATAATCTTTTGTACTACTTCATCTTTTTTTGATTTTTGGAATCGAAACATCAACCCAAGTAAAGCAGCCATTCTGAATTCGTGATAAGGGCTATGAAGAAGTTGAACCCAATCTTCAATAGGCAAATCTGAATATTTCTTTACAAGAAGACGTATTTGAGGCATTGTAACTCCTAGAAAAACATCGCCTTCTCCGTATTGCCCTTTTCCTGTTTTAAAAAAATGAGAAAGAAAGGCAGCCTTTTTGGGGCTGCCTTTACTTATTAGTTCGTTTTGTATTTTTTCTAAAGCCACGATTTATCGTTTATGTTTATCAAGTTTAACCATTATAAACGCTTCTTCGGGCAAGTTTGGTTTGGAGTATAAGACTACGTTTTGGCGCAAATATGCGGGCTTTTCTAAGTCACTTGCGCTATATCTGCCATTAGTAATGTCTTTGACCAATTTATCCAAAATGGCAGGATCTTCTTGAGGCTCGGGAGTAGTGTATGGCTTTGAAGAAGAATGTTTATCTGCTGGTTGAGCCGCTTCACTCTCAATTTTTGGAGGCTGAGGGGGCTCTGTATTGTTGGGCGTTTGGGTATACTCTACGGTGATTGTTGGTGGCTTCGCTGCTTCAGATGGGACCGGAACAGGATTTGTCGTAGGGGTTGTTTCACCTACTTCTTTGACTATAGATGGCTTGGTCTGAGATTGAGGAGTGGTAGTTGATGGTTCTACAGAACTCCCATTTGCGTCTTTTTTTATGGGTTTTACACCAGTAGAATCATAATGGAAAGGTAAATGTGAATCTTCAAATCCAGCTGCAATAACTGTCACCAAGAGTTTTTCTTGAAGAGAATCATCAAAAATAACCCCTACTTTGCACATATCTGCTTCATCGCCAATCAAACTTTCGATGTAGTTTGTAATAGCCATTTGTTCGTCAAGCGTTGCCATGTACTCTTCTTGAGTGCTCGAAGCAAGAGTAATCAAGATTTTTTGGGCACCTCTAATATCTCTATTGTTGAGAAGTGGCGAATTTAACGCTGCTTCTATGGCTAATTCTGCGCGGTTTTCTCCCGAAGCAGATGCCGAACTCATCACCGAAGTACCCGCATTTTCTAGTACTTTTTTGACGTCCATAAAGTCAGAGTTGACACTACCGTGTACGGTAATAATCTCTGCAATACTTTTCACGGCATTGGATAACACGTTATCGGCGTGTTCATAGGCCCTCAAAATAGGAAGTTTACCATAAAGCTTGGCCAATTCGTCGTTTAGGATGACCAACACCGTATCGCAGTGATCTTTGAGAGCATTGATACCTTCTAAGGCTTGATTTTTCTTGGTTCGACCTTCGTGGCTGTAGGGGGCAGTCACCACAGCTACCGTCAACATTCCCATTTCTTTGGCTACTTGAGCTATCACAGGGGCAGCTCCAGTACCCGTACCTCCTCCCATACCGGCCGTAATAAAAACCATTTGGGTGGGAGGTTGCATAAGCTGCCTGATATACTCAATACTTTCTTCTGCGGCTTTTCTTCCAGTGGCAGAGTCAGTTCCAGCTCCGAGACCTTTCAACATTTCGGCTCCTAGCTGAATTTTATTTTCGATAGGACTTCTCAATAATGCCTGCTTGTCGGTATTAGAAACGACAAACACCACATCTTTGATGCCCTTTTTATACATGTGGTTGACGGCATTGCTACCTCCCCCTCCTACCCCGATTACTTTTATAATGGGAGCCTCTTCCGAATGTTGTGAATTTTCCATGACGAACTCGTAGTCGTGGTCAAAATAGTTTTTTCTTGCAAAAACCATATTTTTTTAAATATAAACAATTGGTGAGAAAGATTTTAGTTTGAATAGGGCTAATATTTATCTTTTCCCTCCATATCATCGTGCATAAGACCTTTCCAGATATAAGATCCTACTTCTTTGATTTTAATATCTCTAATCCCAAAATTTCCCCAAATGCTGCTGTTTGTTTTTTTCTTCTCCTGCTCTTTCTCTTGTTTTGATTTTTTTTCAACACGCTTATCAAGTGGTTTGATACTTGACCATGCAAGCCCAAGAGCTGTAGCATAAGAGGGATCATTCACAAGAGAGTCATGAATAGGTGCATTGAATCGTTCTAAGTTTTGAGGTTTCCCAATTTGAACATGCATTTTCGTAACATCTCTAAAAATCGAATCGATACCATTTATCTTAGAAGTACCGCCCGTAAGGATCACACCTGCTCTAAGCTTATGTTCATAACCTGCTTTTTTGATTTCGGCAAAAACCAATGCTGCAATTTCACGCAGACGAGCGCGAGCTATCAAAACAATGTTACGAGCTACAATCTCAATTGGAGGAATGCCATCAGCCGTGGGTACCATCAAAATGGTATTGAGACTACAAGCATCAGGATTGGTTTCTCCCAAGGTGGTTTTTGCTTCTTCGGCACTTTCGTGAGTAAGATTACAACCTTCTTTGATGTCGTTGGTGATGTGATTTCCTCCAAAAGGAAGTACAGCAGCATGCCTTAGCAAGCCTTCGTGATAGATAGCAATATCGGTGGTGCCTCCGCCAATATCTACCAAAACCACTCCTAAGTTTTTATGGTCTTCTGACAAAACAGCAAGCCCCGAAGCTAAAGGAGAAGCTGCAAAGCCATCTTCTTCATCTACTTGAATATTAGCTTTTTGTAACGAATCCCTGATTTGGTGAATCGCTGATTTTTTTGCGGTTACTATTTGGAAGTTTCCGCTCAGTTTAAGACCCGTATGCCCTACAGGGTCTTTGATGTCATGTTGGTCTCCTACCGCAAATTTTAGCGGCAATAAATGAATGATTTGATTGGTATCAGAATCAAAAGTTTGTTGCATATCAGCCAATAATGCCGCTACATCATCCCCTTGTACAAAAGTTGATTTACAAGTAATGGATCCAGTTTCGGAGGTAGTTTCTAAATGCGTACCACTTACATTGACAGTTGCAGTGAGTGGGTAGTGCAACAAATCCGCCATTTGAGCTTTTTTTGCGGCCAGCTCCAATGCCTGACGAATAGCATCTTTGGTTTTGATAGGATTGTTAATAATTCCCCTATAAACTCCCTCGTTACGAGCGGAGCCAAGGCCTATCACTTCTAACATTGAATGGTTATTGTGCTTTTTTAATTTAGCCAAAACCGCTGCGACCTTGGTACTACCAATGTCAATTCCTAGGTGAAATACATTATTTTCTGACATGATTATATGGTGTTAGGGTGTAAAGTGTTTCCACACAAAATCCTCATCAGTTTGTTTTAGTAATAGAAAAAGGGGTTATTCACACACAATCTGGTTTTTAAACTTCACACTGACTTTTTTATATCTATCCCAGCCTTTGAGAGGTAATATAGTTTTGTAAAAAACTTTTAATTTATCAAACTTAATGTTTGCATCCTCGGGTAGCCCAAAGTCGATTTGATGATGACCTACTTGGGGAATAAGCGTCAATTCACTATCGTCATCTATTACTACTTCAGCTACTTGAGCTTTCCAAAATGAGTTTTGTTGCAACTCTTTCAGGAAGCTTACCACTTTTTGCCCTTTACTCGATTTTATGTTTTGTTGTTTACTAAAAAATCCTCCGGATAAAATAACCGTACGTGCGGCAAACTTGCTCGACAACGGGACAAAATCTCCGGTCTCGGTCAAGTATCCGCCATTTTGGGCCGATAAAATTTGGTTTTCTGCTGTTTGGATACCTAAAAGGCGCCCGATAGGTCTATGTTGTTCTATAGATACGACCAAATTTCCAGATAAATCTCGAAATACTTGACAATTTTTTATCAAACGGTTTTTTAGGACTCTTTTTTCGAGGCCTTTTAGTTTTATATCAGAGAAAGACATGCCTTTTATCTCGTCTACACCTTTTAAGGTGACAAGGTCTTTTATGTCTTGTTCGCTAAAGAAAGGGTATTCCGCATTTGGGTCTAATTTGACAATTATTCCCTTGCAGAGCTTGTGTGATTGCTGTATTTCTACAAAAATCACAAGCGCTAAAACCACAAGAGCTCCGAGTATATACCAAATCCAGCGTTTCATAATAAATTTGACTTTACTGACTTTCTGAGTGAAAGCCAGAGAAAGGAATAGAATCTTGAATTAGTTGTTTTAGAGGTTCGATATATGTATCTATATCGCCTGCGCCAATTGTAGCTATGACATCGGTTGAACGGTTTTTTATAACGTTTATTAAGTCAGACTTAAAACACAGCATTTTGTCACATGTAATGTGCTTAAAAATTAAATCTGAAGAGACGCCCTCTATAGGAAGCTCTCGAGCAGGATAAATCTCTAACAACACTACGCTGTCGGCTATGGATAAACTTTGGGCAAATTCAAGCGCAAAATCTCTAGTGCGGCTATACAAATGAGGTTGAAAAATCGCCGTTACGTGCCGGTCAGGATATAAAGCCTTCAATGATGATAGAAATGCCGCCACTTCTGCTGGATGGTGGGCATAATCATCAATTAACACATGAGAATCTGTTTTTAAGTAGTATTCAAATCTACGTTTTACTCCTCCAAAAGTAGCAATGGCCTCTCGGATTTGATCATCAGTGAGTCCTATCGTTAGACCAATAGCAATAGCAGCAATCGCATTTTCGACATTATGAAACCCTGGTACTTTTAGCTCTAGTTCTTTTATAATTCCACTAGGATGTACGACATCAAAAATAAAACAGGCATTTTCGATACGAATATTTTGTGCATGGTAATCTCCTTCGTTTAGGGAGTATTCCCACACTTTTGCTTGAGTTTTTTGGGCGAGTGCTAGCCCTTTTTTCATGAATAGCTGCCCCGTAGGTTTAATTTGACTTACATAAGCAGAAAAAGAATCCAAAACAGCGTGGTGGTCACCATAAATATCCAAGTGGTCGGCGTCAGTTGAGGTAACTACGGCAATCTCTGGAAACAGGGTTAGAAATGAACGGTCAAATTCATCAGCTTCTACTACGCAAGGAACGGAACTCAAATCTTCACTGGGTTTATTGAGAAGCATATTGGTTCCGTAATTCTGGGTAATTCCTCCCAAAAAAGCCGCGCAGTTGACATTTGAATGTCTTAGCAAATGGGCTGTCATGGAAGATGTAGTAGTTTTTCCGTGCGTACCAGCGATTCCGATAGTGTACATTTCGTTGGCAATCAACCCTAAAACTTTTGAACGCTTAAGTAAAGGAAAATGATTGTTGATGAGATAGTTGTATTCTTGATGGTCTTTGGGAATAGCGGGCGTAAAAACTACCAAAGTTTGAGTCGGATTTTCTAAGAAAGCCGAAGGAATTAAATCAATAGAATCATCAAAATGAACAGATATTCCTTCTTGTTGGAGAGTGTCGGTGAGAGTTGTCGCTGTACGGTCATATCCTGCTACTTGAAAGCCATTGATATTGAACCATCGAGCTAGCGCACTCATGCCAATACCTCCGATACCCAGAAAATAAATATTTTTATAATCAGAAATCTGCATGGTTTTGAGGTTTTGTGTAGATGAAATATCTACAACGTATATTAACGAGATTCACCGACCAAAATATCATTAAAGCTGTAGAATAGCTTGAGCAATATCCATGGCGGCATCAGGTTTTGCTAATTTTTTGATGTTAATACTTAATTCACGTTGTTTGGCAGTATCTTGTAAGAGCCTCAACGCCGTCTGAACAAGTTCTTCTTTGGCGTCTTTGTCTTTTACAAGTAAAGCTGCATTTTGTTCTACGAGGCTCATCGCGTTTTTGGTTTGATGATCCTCAGAGGCAAATGGAAAAGGGACTAAAATGGCTGGTTTTGCTACCAAGCATAGCTCTGACACAGACAAAGCTCCTGCCCTCGATACTACTACATCAGCCGACGCATAAGCCAAATCCATTTCATAGATAAAATCCGATGCCTTTACATAAGGAGTTTTTAGATTGTCTACTGCTGATTTAGCCTTGTCGGCATAAGGTTTGCCCGTCTGCCAAAGTATTTGATAACCCGACTCTATGATTAACCTCAAGCCAGCTTCAATGCTTTCATTGATTGTTTTTGCACCTAAGCTTCCTCCTATTACTAGTAGTGTTTTGCGGTTGGGTTGAAGTCCAAAATGCTCATAAGCTCGTTGGTGTTTATGTTCTACATTCAGAATATCACTTCTGACGGGATTGCCTGTAAGTTTTAGTTTATTTTTTGGAAAAAAAGCTTCCATGTGGGGATAGGCTACACAGATAGCTTTCGCTCTTTTAGCTAATAATTTGTTGGTAATACCAGCATACGAATTTTGTTCTTGTATCAATGTCGGGATTCCCATCAAAGAAGCAATCATCAGAAGAGGACCACTTGCAAACCCCCCTACTCCAATCGCTACATCAGGCTTGAAGCTATTGATAATACTTCGGGCTTTTAGCAAACTCCTTGTGAGCTTGATAGGAAAAGACAGATTATCTAGCGACAACTCTCGCTTGATTCCTGAAATAGGCAATCCAATAATTTCATAGCCAGCTTTGGGTACTTTTTCCATTTCCATTTTTCCTAAAGCACCTACAAACAAAATCTCAATGGAAGGATTGGTGGCTTTGAGGGCATTGGCAATAGCAATAGCTGGGTAGATATGTCCACCTGTACCACCACCGCTTATGATAACTTTTTTTATCATTCTCTTAACATTTTACTTTCGTCGACTTCTCCTCTGCTTACACTTAGGATAATACCGAGAGATATACACGTAAATAAGACGGAGGTACCGCCCATACTGAGCAAAGGAAGCGGCTGTCCTGTCACTGGAAATATACCAACGGCTACTGCCATATTTGTAAAAGCTTGTAAGCCAATACTTAGTGTGAGTCCAGCTGAAAGCAGACCACCAAAAGCTCTATTTGTTTCATTAATATTTTGAACTCCTCTTACTAGCAAAACAGTGTATAAAAGCATAATAAAAATCCCACCCAACAAGCCATATTCTTCCACGATAATGGCATAAATAAAATCAGAATAAGCTTGAGTTAGGTAATTTCGCTGATGACTATTGCCAAGACCTTGGCCTATGGTACCGCCATTGGCGATAGCGATAAAGCCCTGCTTTGCCTGATATTCGTCTTGCTTGACAAATCGCTCAATGCGTCCTTTGGCGGTTTCGAATCGCTGACCAACTATAAGCCCTAAGGCACCTACTGCCGCTAAAGCGATGAGCATTGCTATGAGGTATTTGGCAGGAACCCTACCTACATAAAACATCAAGAAACATGTAAAACCTAACAGAAAAGCGGTAGAGGTACTAGTGAGTGCAATAAAAAAACAAATAATGACCACCCAAGCGATCATTTTGCCAAGCACCCCCCAGTCGTATTGTACCCGCTGACGTTTGGCTAGCATGGCCGCCAAATTGGCAATAAGGGCTAAACGGGCAAAATCTGCGGGTTGAAAAGTAAGTCCAGTTCCGGGGATAGCTAGCCAACGAGTGGCTCCATTGATGGTAACGCCAGCTACTTTTACTAAGATGAGTAGAGGGATAGAAATCAGCAAGGCCGCCCGTGATAAGCGCGAAAAATAGGTATAATTGACAAGATGTATACGCCACATCACTAGTAGTCCAATACCTGTAAAAAATACATGCTTAAATAGAAAAATCTCGGGGTATCCACCGCCTCGTTGATAGGCCAAAGTACCTGTAGCACTGTATACAATAAGCATACTAACCAATGAAAGTAATGCCACAATGACCCAAATGACCGTATCGCCTTTTAGATTGCGACGCAGCCATTGTTTGATAATTTGCCAACGATTTTGCGGGGCGTGTAAGGTACCTTCTTGGGATTCAAAAGCATTCATCTCTATATTCGTTTTTATGGATTAGGGTACAAAACTCATCACAGCCGCTTTGAATTGTTCGCCGCGGTCTTCATAGTTTTTGAACAAGTCAAAACTGGCACAAGCAGGTGAGAGCAACACCACATCACCAGCAGTGGCTAATGACAAAGCGTGTTGTACTGCCTCCTTAACGTCCTGTGTCTCAATAACAAATGGAACGATAGGGGTAAAAAACGAGAGAAGTTTGCTATTTTCTTTGCCCAGACAGATAAGGGCTTTTACTTTTTGACGGGCCAAAGCCTCGACTTGGGTATAGTCGTTGCCTTTGTCGATTCCGCCAGCTATCCATATGATTGGGGTATCGTAACTGTTGAGAGCATAGAACACCGAATCAACATTGGTGGCTTTTGAATCATTAACAAATAAAACATTATTGATATTTGCAATCGGCTCCAGCCGGTGAGCCGCATTTCGAAAACTCAATAATCCGTGTTTTATTTGTTCATCACTCAATCCCACTGCCATCGCTGCCAAGGTAGCTGCCATTGCATTGATAGCATTGTGAGGACCTTTGATGGGAAGCTCATCTGCTCTTATGTCAAAAGTACGAGTATGATACATTACTTCCAATACCCCATTGCTAAAAAATCCACCATTAGTTTCCTTTTTTAAGAAAGAAATTGGTAAGTGGTTGACATTGAAATGTTTGTGTTGAAGCTCTTTGGTGATAGCCTCATTGTCTATAAAATAAATGAAGTCATCTTGAGGTTGCATATTTTGCAACAGACGAAATTTGGAATTGATATAGTTTTGGAAAGAATACTCATAGCGGTCAAGATGATCGGGTGTGATGTTTAACAAAATACCCACATCCGCTTTAAAATTAAACATGTTGTCGAGCTGAAAACTGCTGAGTTCCAGCACAAACCAATCAAATTTGTCGTCAATGACTTGTTTTGCAAAACTCTCTCCGATATTACCTGCCAGTCCTACATTGATTCCGGCAGATTTCAGTAAATGATAAGTAAGAAGGGTAGTGGTAGTTTTTCCGTTGCTGCCAGTGATTGCGATTGTCTTTGCTTTTGTATAGCGAGCCGCAAATTCTATTTCAGAAATAATGGGTGTTCCCTGCGCGAGCAGTTGCTGTATCAAAGGTACTTTGTCGGGGATACCAGGGCTTTTGATAATTTCATCAGCAGCAAGTATGCGTTGTATGTCGTGCTGACCTTCTTCAAAAGAAATCTGATTGGAATGAAGAATAGCCCTATAATCGTCTGATAAAACGCCTTTATCCGAAAGAAAAACATCAAATCCTTTGGCTTTCGCCAATAAAGCAGCACCTACGCCACTTTCACCTCCGCCTAATACGACGATTTTGAAGGCACTTATAGACATTTTTATTATATATGGGGTAAAAGCAGAAAAAGAAACTTACAGCCAAAATAAGGCTTTTTTAGAAGAAATTGCAAAGAAATGAAAAGCTCTAAAGGTATATAATTAAAGAAATATGTTTAATATAATAGTGCTGTTTTTGAGCTTATGAGTTTATTGTTAGGCACTTTACTGCCACCTAATAAACTCATAAACGTAAAAATATGAAATGGGAAATAAGGGATAATATTTTTTTGAAAAGCTATGACAAAAATTATTGATTTATCTAAACCTATTCGTTATAACCAACAAGACCCATGGTTTATGAGAGTAAAAATAAAACATAAACCTCATCGAGCGGCAAAGTGGTTGATTCGTTTTTTGGGTCTACCTTTTCGCTTATACCCCAAAGGCTTTGAGGGTTGGGCTGATGATACTATCAAGCATATGGGGGTTCATGCTACTACACATATTGATGCTCCTTGGCATTATTATCCGACGGTAGCGGGCAAACCTGCCAAAACCATTGATGAGATTCCGCTAGAATGGTGCTATGGAGACGGTGTGGTAGTAGATATGAGTCACAAGGCTGACTTTGAGGTTATTACGGTGGATGATATCAGGCAAGATTTAGTTAAAATAGGTATCTCTTTAAAAGAAGGTATGATTGTGCTTATCAAGACAGGAAGGGATAAATACAACGGAACAAAGCAATTTGCAGATGTAGGAACGGGTATGAGTAAAGAAGCCACCGAATGGCTTATTGATCAAGGGATTAAGGTAATGGGTATAGATCAATGGGGGTGGGATTTGCCGATGCGCTACATGATTCAGAAAGCCAAAGAAACAAATGATTCGGAATTGTTTTGGCAAGCTCATTTGGTAGGGAGAGACAAAGAATACTGTCATATTGAGCAGCTTGTCAATCTTGATCAATTACCACCTTTTGGGTTTAAAATTTGTGTATTTCCACTAAAAATTGTGGGGGCATCAGCTGCCCCCGCCCGTGTAGTTGCTATTTTGGAAGACTGAATTATTTTTTCTTGGCCTCTTCTGCTTTTTGTGCTGCTTCACCTGCCTTGATAAACTCGGCCATCTGTTGCTGTGTGATACCCACAGTGATGTCAATATTAGGTTTGGTTTGTTTTAATACGGCTACCCCTGCCTCTGTAGCTTTTGATTGCCATAAGTGAAGGCTACGCAAGTTTGGTAGAGAGCTGAGTTCTTTAAGGCCAGCATCGGTCACTTGGGTATTTACAAGGTTGAGATATTCAAGATAAGGCAACATCTTGATTTGGCGAAGGGTCGCATCGCTAACAGCCGTATTTTCTAAATTAAGTTTTTGTAAGTTTTTTAGTTTGGCAAAAGTAGCGGCAGCTTGGTCGGTGATTTTGGTATCACCCAGTTTTAACCAAACGATTTGCTCTTTGAGGGGTTCAAGAAGTGCGATTTGGGCGTCGGTAAGAGAGTTTACATTGACGGCGTTTACTTCCAATAGATTGCTTTCACTAGCAACAGGAATCACCAATAACCCTACTTTTTTTAAGGCTTCTATAGCCTTAGGATCCCCTGCTGGTATTTTAGCCGAAAAAACGGGAGACTCAGGAGCTGGGCCGCTTGCTGAAGAGCTAGATGCGGTAGAAGTAGCTCCTGTACTCAACGAAGCTAGGGCAGGTTTTATATCATCTGGTGTTTTTAAGTCGGCTACTTTTTTGTCAAAGGGCGCTCCTTGGTCTATCCACCACGACAAAATGGCTATTTGGGTATCGTTCAGCTGCGTTTTTCCTTTGGGGGGCATGTGGTTGTCGTCTTCAAGCGGCAAAAGACAGCGTTTGATTAGCTCACTTTCTTGGCCTTTGCCATTCACAATGATAGGACCATTTTCTCCGCCTTTTTTCAGGAATTCAATACCATCCATGCGCAAATCTCCTTTTGATTTGGAGGCATTGTGACATTGAACACAACGAGCCTTCAGAATAGGATTAACCACATCTTGAAATACCATAGCATTGTTTATATCAGCAATGGGTTTGATTTCGTCGGTTCCTTTTTCTGGTTTAGGTTCCATGCCAAGCCATCCTCTGAAAGGTTCGGGGGTTTCTTGGGTCAAAAAACCTTCGCCATGGGTAAGGGAGCCACCATGATGCCCCGCAGAAAGTGTAAAGAAGCTTCCAATGGCCAATGCAGGTAAATACAGAAGACTTCCAAAAGGGATTTTGTTGACAAAAAAATCGGCTTTAGATGCCCATGCTATCCATGAAGCTACTGCCACCCAAATCCCTTGCCATTGATGTTCATTTAAAAGGCTTTCTTCATAACCTCCACCCAATGAAAGCAAATAACCTGCGATACAAGAAAGGGTAGCTCCAATAGCTGACCAAAACAAAACAAATGAAACTGTAGATTCTTTTACATCAATTTTATGGGTCAATCGACCTATTTCGAGCAATACTGCTAAAATCAAAAAACCAATGGGTAAATGAACTAAAACGGGGTGAAATCGCCCAAAAAACGCCGCCCAATCAGAAAAAGCTTGCAACAAAATCATAGTTTGATTTCGACTATCGAGTGAATATTTAATTTACTTATTATAAAGACTACCTCTCCATTTTTATACGCAAAGTCTAGGGGCTTATTTTCTGGCTGGAGCACTACCTTTTGGGGGCGCTGGGAGGATTTAACCATAACTTTCAGATTAGACAAAGGCGGTATGTCGTCACTAGCATGGATTGCTTTGTTGGCATGGTTGCCTGCCATATTGATGAGATTGGCATAAAGCGTTCCATTTTTTTGATTCAATGCCACATTTACAAATTTAGAGCCGCTCACAGTTATCTTGGGTTGGAAAAGTTGATGAGCCATTTGTCTCAAAAAATCTCGTCCAATATAGGTTTCGCGTTTGAAGTGTTGTTCCCCCAAATTAAAATAAATAGCTCCTATTTTACCTTTTCCAAAAGAAGCAATCGACGCAATAGGACCTTCGTTATACCGAGTATCTCCCTGCGAAAACCACTGACCAAAGGTCTGAGTGCTAGGAAGTGGCTCAAAGGGCTGAAAAGTAGCTTTTGTCCCGGTGAGCAAATTGCCGAAGCCCCAATTCGGAATCACTTGAGTCGTCGGGTTTAAGCGAACGCCCAATTGTGATTCAAACATTTTGACTGTTTGAGCCCCAATCACCAGTAGATTTCCGCCTTGTTGAACATATTCAATCAGTTCTTTATGGAGGTCAGTATTTATTGTTTTCCACTCAGGAATCACAATAAGTGGATATTCTCTGGTATGTCCTTTGAGATGATGTTCTTGTAATATTTCGGTCGAAAACTGACTATACAAAAGCGCATTAAGGACTCCAATCATGGGCTCTAGTTTGCGGTCGCCTGTATTGTAGACAGTGGTGATTTCGCTTTTATAGCCTTCGTTGGAATACAAGATAGCGACTTGTGGTACAGGCTTGGTATTTTGACAAAACGGTTGCCGCTGACGGCAAAATTTAGCCAAGTCAGCCATGGTTCCATAAGCATAAGTGGGAAGACTACCATCGTGGTTTTGAGTCCAATAAGCCTGATAACCACCCCCCATCGAAATCACCTGGGCTGCTTCTTGCGAGAGTTGGGCGGCATTTTTGGGAGATTTGACTTGGTCTTCCCAGCCATACCCAAAACTCCACGACATCAAATCCCAAGGTTTGCCTTGCGGTGCTAGACACCGTGCCTGAAAACCAGATTGATTGGCTCCGTTGAGCGGCTCAGTATCGCCAGATAAAAAATCAACGTTGATATCTACCTTTTCGGGCATCATGGCCGAAAACGACCAGTTGCTTGCTACCTGAAATTTGGGATTATAAGCATGGAGGGCGTCGGTATATTTACGCACATATCGCCGAAAAGCCACTCGGTGAAATTCGAGCCACTTATCGTAATTAGGATCTGTTTTTTTACGTGGAATCTCTTGAATACCAGTAGTATTTCGAAATTCTTCAATCGCTTTGGGCGAATAATCGGGGTTGGTAGCCCAGCAGTCTCCATCTACCCATACGCCATCTATACCATAATCGCTGATTTCTTTTAGTTGAGGAATCAAAAGGCTGTCGGAGTAAGCACCCCAAAACGATATTTTTTGTGAATCGGCCTTTCCGTCTGCGCCAACTCTAGCCCACTGTGGATGATTTTTAGCAGCTTCATCGTCCCAAACGCCCGAATAATGAACATACAATGCTACTCCATTGCGGCGTGTTACTTCTCTAAAAAGCTTCAAAATATCTTTCTCAAAATGCTTGGGTTTATGCCCCACCTTTGTAGGGTAGCTCGTCACACCAGGGTGTCCTTTACAATCTACTTGAATAAAATCAGGCTTTACTTTTTTGAGAAGAGAGTCAATCATTTTGTCGGTGAGGGTTTTGCCGATAAGCGTATCTTTAAGACCTGCGTGGAAATCAAAATGAAGACCAAAAAAACTCTCAGAGCGCCGCAGAGGGGTTTGGGAAGAAGCTTTTAGGACTACAAAAAATAGGAAAAAGAGGCGTAAAATTTTCATAGAGATTTAGGAGTTTACTTATCGGTTAAAAAGTGTTTTATGACGAGATTCTCCTTAAGAAAGCACTCTAGGATTAGATTAGGAAAATGAAAGCATTTTAGAAAAACAGGTAAAGTAGTAAAGGGATTTCGCATAATTTATCTTTTCGTATTATCTTGCACGCCCAAATATAAAGCCTCAACAAACCATGACATTCCCAGCAGAGCTTAAATACACAAAAGACCACGAATGGATTCGCCTAGAAGGTGACGATACTGCCGTAGTAGGAATTACAGATTTTGCCCAAAGAGAATTGGGTGATATTGTGTACGTCGACATTACGACTGTTGGTCAAACCATTGAAGAAGGTGAGATTTTTGGAACCGTAGAAGCGGTTAAAACAGTTTCAGACTTGTTTATACCAGTCACTGGCGAAATCCTAGAATTCAATGAAGAATTGGAGTCATCTCCCGAATTAGTCAACGAAGATCCCTATGGACAAGGTTGGATGATTCGTGTCAAAATCACTGGTTCTGTTGCAAGTTTACTCTCAGTAGAAGCATATAAAGAATTGATTGGCGAATAAATAGAAGCTCCGAAAGGGGCTTTTTTTTTGAAGAAGTTGTTTGTTGGAACAACAACAACAGCAACTGTAATGATAAACGAACTCTATGCTACTGATTCGTTCTGTTAAAATAGTGGATAGCCGCTCTCCCTATCATGGGCAAACCAAGGATATTTTGATTGATAATGGAAACATCGTTCAAATCGAAGATTCTCTGGAAGTTGCAGAAGCGGAAATATTAAGTGGATCCAATTGGCACATATCACCAGGCTGGGTAGATATGCGTGTATCGGCTTATGACCCAGGTTATGAGCATAAAGAAGACTTATCAAGCGCCTGTGACGCAGCCCAAGCGGGAGGATTTACGGAGATAGCAATATTGCCAAATACCAAACCAGCTCTCGACTCAAAGGATACTTTGATATATGTAAAGCACAAAGCACGTGGAAAAATCGTAAATGTGCATCCAATTGGAGCGGTTACAAAAAGCTGTGAGGGTAAAGACTTTACCGAAATGATTGACCTAGCTCATGCGGGGGCTGTTGCTTTTTCAGACGGTATACATTCTTTGTACAATACCCACATATTTTTAAAATCACTCCAGTACTTACAGCAAGTCAATCGAGTATTGATGAATCGCCCCGAAGATCATGACTTAACCGTTTTTGGTCAAATGAACGAAGGCGAATCAAGCACTTTATTAGGCTTGAGGGGCATCCCTTCTATCGCAGAAGAGTTGACGATTATGCGAGATTTGAAGTTGCTTGAGTATGTGGGAGTCAATAGTAATGTACCTATTTTACATATTTCTACTATTTCTACTGCCAATTCAGTAGCCCTTATAAGAGAAGCCAAGAGAAAAGGATTGCCAGTCTCATGTGATATTGCAGCCCATCAGATTGCGTTTGATGACACAGTTTTAGGTGATTTTGATACACATTACAAAGTCAACCCGCCTTTCCGTGCGCAACAGGATATAGATGCCCTGTGGGAAGGACTAGCCGACGGAACCATTGATGCGGTGGTTTCGGATCATAATCCCCAAGATGAAGAATCAAAAAACTTAGAATTTGATTTAGCCGAATTTGGTATTACGGGGCTTGAAACCGCTTTTGCTTTGCTCAACACTTATCGTCAAAAAGTAGAGTTAGAGCAAATTGTGGATAAATTCACCCACCAACCTCGTGAGATTTTAAGACTTCCTGAAGTAAGTATTGTGGAAGGAAACAAAGCTAATTTGACGATTTTTGACCCAGAATTGGATTGGATATTTACCGAAACCCGTTCCCAATCTAAAAACACTCCATTTTTAGGAAAACCATTAAAAGGCAAAGCGCTGTATGTGCTAAATCGAAATATGGTCGAGAAATGTGGATAACTATGTGGATAACTTATGAAAAGTGTGATTAACTTTTTCAACAAACCTTTACTCAAGATTCCTCTCTTATTTGGACTAGTGGCGGGATTGGTTTGCTTTTTGTTTTTTTTGGTAGTGCAAAACCTCGATAAATTTTCTAGCACTAGCCGATTATTAGACGTTGGATTCTTTAGTATTCTGATTGCGGCGGCGTGTTGGTATTATCGAAAAAATATTGGCAAAGGCTATATGCATATGTGGGAAGGGATTTCGATTGGGTATGTAGTGTGGTTGACGGGGGCATTGTTTTGTGGGTACCTTACGAGTTTGTTTTTTTATTTTTTCCCAAATTCCCTTTTACACTATAAAAACATCCTTCGCCAATCTCTCCTGACCAATAAGGAAGAGGCTGTCAAAGTATGGGGTAAAGAGCTCTATGATCAAAAAATAGCCGATATTGATCTGCTTGAACCTTCAAGTTTTATCTTTGATGAATTCCGTTTTACATTACTTTTGATTGTGATGGCGGTATTGTTGATAGCCCTTATATTTCGCAAACAGCATCCCTCGGGAGCCGCTTAATAGATGAGTATACTTGTAGACTTTATTTTTTCTTAATTTTGTAAAAACACAATGACTAAAACCATGAAAAAAGTAATCTTAACGTCTTTGATGACGATACTTACATTAGGCGTTTTTGCACAATCAGAAGGGTATTTTGGAAAAAAAATAAACGACAAAGGAGCAATCGCTTCTGCTGAGCTACCCAAAAAACTAGGCGCTAAAGAAAAAATGAGTACCAAAGTAACAGGTACTGTCGAATCAGTTTGCCAAGCAAAGGGCTGCTGGATGAAGGTCAAAACTACGGACGGTCAAACGATGCGCGTGACTTTCAAAGACTATGGTTTTTTTGTGCCTAAAGACATCGCTGGCAAAACAGTAGTGTTTGAAGGAGAGGCAAAAATGAAAACCACTCCTGTGGCCGAATTGCAGCATTATGCCGAAGATGCTGGCAAGAGTAAAGAAGAAATTGCTAAAATCACCGAGCCTAAGCATGAACTCACTTTTGTTGCTGATGGCGTAATTGTGAAAAAATAAAGAACACAAAGTCGCAGGCGGTCGGTCGGTTTAATCCTGACCGACCGCTTTTTATTTGTACTTTTGTCGTTTCTTCAAAAAAGAATAATAAATAAAATAACATTTTAATACCATGACCACAGAACAGTTGAAAGACTTGAAAGCCCGTGTTTCGGCTTTGAGGGGGTATCTTTGACTACGATACCAAGAAAGAAAGACTAACAGAACTGGAACAAGTACAAAGTCAGCCCGAATTTTGGAATGATAATACCAAAGCTGAGCAGACTATGAAAGAAGTGCGAGCCCTAAAAGGTTGGACCGAGGGCTACGAAAAAGTCGAGGAGCGTTTGGGAGATTTAGAAACCTTGCAGGAGTTTTGGGAGCTAGGCGAAGCTACAGAAGCCGAAGTACAAGCCGAATACCAAGCGCTCTTGAAAGTGTTGGAAGAAGTGGAGCTTAAAAAAATGCTCTCCAACGAAGAAGACCAACTCAATGCTGTTTTGGAGATTAACTCTGGGGCGGGTGGTACCGAAAGTCAAGATTGGGCGGATATGTTGTATCGGATGTATGTGCGTTGGGCCGAAAAACACGGCTACAAAGTAACCCAAATCGACTATCAAGAAGGAGACGGGGCAGGTATAAAATCGGCTTCTATTCAAATAGACGGTCCACAAGCTTACGGTTATTTGCAGTCCGAAAATGGGGTACACCGTTTAGTGCGTATTTCGCCTTTTGACTCTAATGCTCGTCGCCATACTTCCTTTGCGTCGGTATATGCCTATCCCTTGATTGACGACAGTATTGAAATTGAAGTCAATCCCGCTGATATTGAATGGGATACCTACCGTTCGGGAGGTGCTGGAGGCCAAAACGTAAACAAAGTAGAAACGGCAGTACGTCTTCGACACCGTCCGTCGGGCTTGATGATTGAGTGTCAGCAAGAACGAAGCCAACACCTCAACCGCGATTTGGCGATGCGTTTATTAAAATCAAAACTATATCAAATCGAGGTTGAAAAGCGAAACGCTGCCCGGGCCGAAGTAGAAGCCTCCAAGAAAAAAATTGAGTGGGGTTCACAAATTCGTAACTACGTCATGCACCCTTACAAATTGGTAAAAGACGTTCGGACAGGTGTAGAAACTTCTGATGTTCAGGGGGTAATGGATGGCGACTTGGACGAATTTATCAAAGCCTATTTGATGTTGCAGCAGTAGAACAGTTATCTCAAATAATACAAAAAGCCCTGATGATGAGTCAGGGCTTTTTTATGGAGTAGGTTGCTTACAACCCAAAAAATCTAAAAATCTGTTAATTTTCTGTAAATCAGCGAATAACAATTAACATCCTTGCCAACACTAAATAGCAGGGTCGGCGGGTGTATTGGCGGTATTGTTAGCTCTTTCGGTCAATGGATAAGGATACCATGTACGACTCCGCTCTACTTGTGAAGCGGCATTTCCTGAAACAGGAGCTGTACGATTAAAGCGGCGATTATCTTCTAGGCGCATGCCTGATAAATACAATTCAATCGTCCGCTGACGATATATTTCTGTCAACAAAGCTGTTGCAGTGTTTTCGCCACTGTAAGCCGGAAGCCCTGCTCCTATCCCCCAAGCATCAGTAGTTTTTGTCAATACTGAATTGAGTGCTGCTGTAGCACCCGCCAAGTCGTTGGTACGCGCCGCTGCTTCTGCTTTGATAAGCAAAATTTCGCCAGGCAAATACACCGGAATCGCAGCGTTGTTAGCCGTAAAGAAGCTTGCTCGTCCTAGATTTACTCCGCCTGCTGCAACTCCCGTAGGATTAGACAAATAAAAGGTCAGGCGTTTGTCTGTCGCTACAGGACGTAAGCCCTCTGGCAGACCTAAGGTAGCATTGAGTGGTTCGGTAACGTTTCTGTTACCAAAAGTATTGAAAAACATAGGGTTCTGGGTGGCGTCGTCAAAGTTAAAAGACGATTTTTTGGTTAAATCCACCTTGTTGGCTGCCGCAAGTGCTTTGGCATTATCACCCACCATAAGACTATACCGCGCAATCAACGCCTGAAGGGTATTAGTAAGATCTATCCCTACTACAATACGGCTCGTAAATGTGGATGAAACAGGAGTAGCAGCAAGAGTCGTAGCGGCTGATTCGAGGGTTTTGATCGCTTCTTTCAGGGCGTCTTCGCGCGTTACGAAAGGAGCATTAGTACCACTTACGATAGGCAGTTTTTCCCAAAATTGAGCCATTGTCCCCAATGCTAATGCTCTGAAAATAGAAGCATAGACAGTGATACCACTTTTGGTACCTGCATCACCGGCTACATTGCCTACATTTTTCAAAATCAAATCCGCATTTGCTTTTACCAATTGATTTTGAGCCCACAGGTTGCGTATGATGCCATTGTTAGTAGTGATACCAATCCCCCCAATACGGAGTTGTTCTTCATCACCATTTCCGGCATTCAAAACAGTCAATTCTTTGGTAGTAAGACCGTTGGCTGTAATGGAGGTATAAATAACCCCCGCACGAGTGCTGGTATAACGATACTGTAATCCGTTGCAAAGAGTAATCAACCCATTGATATCGGTAGTTACTTGGGTTTCACTGGCGGCACTAGGGTTGAGGTACTCTTGGTTACAAGAAGTAGCAGTCAGCAAAAATCCAGCTAAAATTGAATATATGATGGTCTTTTTCATATGAAAATCAAAGTTTTAATTAAAATGAAAGGTTCAGCTGCACTTGGTAAGTACGTGGGATAGGCACGTTTCCGAAGTCAACTCCGCGCAAAATATCGCTGTTATTACCGGCGTTTGTTTCAGGGTCAAAACCGTTGTATTTATCCCAAGAAATCAAATTGCGACCTACCAACGAAACACTCCAATTGCTGATACCTTTTACTTGGGGTAATTGATATGTCAAGGCCACCTCTCTTAGTTTAGTAAATGCTCCATTATCTACGCGGTATTCTTCGATGTTCACCAAAGAAAATACATAACCACGTGGTACTGTACCGAGCATCTCGGCTTCTGCCAAATCGCCGATACCTACGTTGTTGCGGGTACGTTTGTCGGCATTAAAGACTTGAACACCTTGAACAGCATCCAACAAAAACCGTAAACCTACTTTTTTATAAGTAAGATTTCCGCTAAAGGAACCTGTCCACTTAGGGTTTGGATTACCAATTACAGCCGTGATGAAGCTTCCCGAAGGTTGGCCATCAGCTCCGCGTTGAGCGGTATAACTAGTCGGACTATTTTGAGTACCACGTTCACGCTGTGGAAGGTTTTGAGAAGTTAGAAGAAGTGAACCATCGGCATTGCGGGCATAGGGGAAGCCGTAAAATACACTCGCAGGTTGTCCTTCAATCAAAAATACGGGCGCACCTGCTGAGTTTGAAATAGTAAGTGTCCCGATTCCTGGGTTTCCTTGGTCAATATCTAATACTTTATTACGGTTTTGGTTATAGAGCACGGTAAAATCTGCTGAGAAGTCTTTTTTCTTGACGGCAAGTGCATTCAAGCTGATTTCAAAGCCTTTGTTTTCCATGGTTCCTACGTTGTTTACGATACTTGTACCACCCGTAGAAGGTGCCAATTCGCGGTTTACAACTAAGTCTTTGATTTGCTGATTATAGACAGACACCCCTACATTTACTCTGCTTTTCAAGAGAGAAAGATCGGCCCCTACTTCTAATTCATCCATTCTTTCGGGGCGTACACGCGGATTGGCAAGAGCGCTACCCGGTACAATGGTATTTTTTCCTAAGAACGGAACAGGCGAAAATTGCCAAAAACGGCTATAGCTACCAATACCTGTGAGGTTACCGGCTTGCCCGTAAGAAGCACGAAGTTTGAGGCCATCCCAAATTCCCGCCAAACCGCTATTTTTCCAGAATTCTAGGTCAGATACCACAAAGCTACCGCTGATTTTGGGATAAGTTTGGTTGGTTTCAGAAGGTGAGAATTTAGAAGAACGGTCGCGGCGAATCGCAGCGGTCAAGAAGGCTAAGTTTTTGTAACCCACCGTAGCTTGGGCAAAGAATCCACTCAAATTATAACGGTCTAAGCCATAGCCCGCCGTAACGGTAGTACTAGCTGCACCACTTACAGTTTCGATAAAAGGTGCTGTGTTTAAGCCACTTGCACGGGTAAAATCTGACTGATAAAATTGGTAGTTGAAGCCAGCCGCCGCATTGAGTTTGAGGTCGTTGGTAATGTCAATTTCGTAAGTGGCGTTGATGTCGCTATTAAATTGCGTTACGTTGTTGGTGGCATTCGCAGCAAATCCATCAGGATAGCGTTCGGCAGGTAGCCCTGCTACGGCTTGATAAGGATAAGGAGGAATGTAGTTTTTACCCAACTGTGAGTAATTATCTACCCCCACAATCCAGTCAATGCCTAGACCTTTGATAGGGGTTAGATTGAGCTGAGCATCTGCGATAGTGCGGTTTACGGCTTGCGTAAACTGCATAGCCTCAACCGTAGTAAGTGGATTGACACGCGTTGGCTCTACCGCTAGCAAATTCCCTGCTGCGTCGCGTTGGGTAATATCGTAGATGTTGTTAGTGATAGTGACGGAGTTGATAGGGCTGTAGAAGACGTTACCGTTGGGTTTTTCGTTGGAAAAACTATTAGAATAATTTAAGCCTGCCGATAATTTTGCCCAATTGGTCAAACGTTGGTCAACCCGAGCGCGCAAACTAGCACGACGGAAATCTACACCTTTGACAATCCCTTCATTTTTCATGTAAGAAGCTGATACAAAGTACTGAGTACGGTCAGTTCCGCCTGAGATAGAGAGCGTATTGTCATTTCCATAACCAGTACGGAAAATTTCGTCAAAATAATTGTAGCGAGTCACATCAACTAGATTAGAAGCTAGCTGAGAAGTAGCGCCGTCTCTTACGATACCCACGGTGGTAGTTCCTGGGTTGGCGGCGATTTGCGCGGATGAAATCACACCGATAGTATGTAATCTTAAATCTTTGAATCCAAACTGCTTACCGAGAGTAGAAATAAATACCCCTTTACGAAGCTCATTGACCGAGAAGTTGGTCGAAAAATTGATTTTTGGCGTTCCTGCTTTGCCTCGTTTGGTAGTGATAATGACCACGCCATTGGCAGCTCTGGAGCCATATTGTGCGGCGGCAGCGGCACCATTAATTACGTTGAGGCTTTCGATGTCGTTAGGGTTAATATCAGCCAAACGGTTGGTACCCAAAGCGGCATTGGGAGCTTGGCCGCCCAAGCTAAGGGCAAGTTGAGATACAGAAGATGTTTCGTTGTTGACAATCACACCATCGATGACATACAGCGGGTCAGAGCTTCCTAAGATAGATTTTACCCCGCGCAACCGCACCGTAATCCCACCGGCAGGGTCTCCAGAGTTTTGGGTAATTTGGGCGCCGGGTACTTTTCCTTGTAAAGCACTTACAAGGTTTGGAGTACCGGTTTTTTCAAGATTGTCGGCCTTGATAGTAGTGATAGCATTACCTAACTGGCGTCTTTCTGCACGGAGTGTCGAGCCTGTTACTACCACTTCATCAAGATTCATTTGGTCTTCTTTTAAAGACACATTAACGACCGATTGGCTGGAAGTTACATTTTGGCTTGCAGAACTAAACCCAATAGCACTAAAGGTTAGTTTTGCATTTCCATTCAGTGATAAGGAGTAGTCTCCTTCGATGTTGGCAGTAGTACCTACTGTAGTACCTACTACCTGAATAGTAGCCCCTGGTATAGGCTGCCCATTGGCATCTGTAACTTTACCTTTTACGGTAAATGACTGCGCCCAACTACTTAATGTAATCAGCATCGCAACGATAGTGCCAAGGATTTGCTTCCATGAAAACTGAAGCCGTAGGGGTAAAAAATGAACGTAGCTGTTTTGGCTCATAGTTATTGAAATAGGTTATTGTTGAAATCGGCATAAAACCGCATGAAATAAATAAAAAAACGGCAAAGTCCGACAAATAATTGCGGAGTTTTTCGTTTTTTTGGTAAAATATTCTAAAAAAAAACGATTTAGGCCAATAAAAAGATTTGTGCCGCATAGGTTATTTGATTTATTTGCGCCTTTATGCGGGTTTATCTTCAATTGAAAAAAATATGCATCAAGTTCAAACGCATTTGTTAAAAAGAGAACGACAGGCTTTTATTATGAAGCAGATAAACCTACACAACAGGGTTTTATCGGCTGATTTAGGATTGATGCTCAATGTATCAGAAGATACAATTCGGAGAGACTTGAACGAGTTGGCGGAGCTTGGAGAGCTTGTAAAAGTTCATGGAGGAGCCTTATCAAAATCTTACCATTACGATTATGCTTCCAATACTACTTATGCGCTTCCCGAAAAAACCATCATTGCGCAGAAAGCTGTTACTTTGATAGAAGAAGGTATGTATGTAATGGTAGGAGGAGGAACTACCGTTCGTGAATTGGTGCGATTGCTCCCTCAAGATTTGAAAGCAACGTTTTTTACAGTAAGCCTAACTACAGCTTTACAACTTTGTGATCATCCCAGTGTGGAAGTCATTTTTTTGGGCGGAAAGCTTATCAAAAACTCTCAAATAAGCGTGGGTGGAGAAGTCATAAGCCGAGTCAATGACATCAATGCTGATTTGTGTATTTTGGGCACTAACGCTATTGATGTGACGGAAGGAATAACGGATTCGGATTTAGAAGCGGTACAAGTTAAAAAAGCAATGATGAAAGCCTCAAAACGTACGGCGATTGTGACTATTAGCGAAAAATTGGGCAGTATGCAGCGGTTGCGGGTTTGTGATTTGAGTGATATAGATTTTTTAATTACTGAACTTATCCCCACAGACCCTGTCTTTAGCAATTATGACCAAAACGGACTCATCATTTTATAATAACAAGAGAAGGGCAGAATCACTTCTGCCCTTCTCTTGTTAATCCCGCCTTTTACGTCTTTCTTCTCTGCGTGTCTTATTGAGTTTGCTAATTGCATCTTTAGCTTCTTTTACTTGGCTCGATTTTTTTTCGCCTCTATCTACGACCGTCTTATAGTACTCCAAGGCGGCGGTAAAATCTTTTTCATTTTCGGCTATTTTTCCTAAACTTATCAAAGAAGATAGATAATAGCCCGAAGTGAATGATTTGGTTTTAGTAGAAAAATCAATCGTTTTTTGATAATACTCTTTGGCTTTAGGTATATCACGGTGGTAATTGTTGTAATAATACGCCAAAGCGTAAGCGGCATTTCGACCACTTACGGCCTCATAACCAGGCATTCCTTTGTCAATTTTAGTTAAAATACTATTGGCTATTTTTTCGGCTTCAGCAGCTTGTCCTCGTACAAACGCTGACCTCAAATAGTAGCGTTCAAAGTAAGGATTATCGGGGTAGGTTTCCCAAGAGTATTTGGCCAAATCGTACGATTTAGCATACTGATTTTCGTAGCCATAAATTTGAAGAAGGAAATAGCGCGCCTCCGTCCGCGTATAAAAGGCATTATTACCTACTTTTTCTAATTGCTGCATACCGAGTTGTTTGTTGCCTTTCGGGAAAAGCCATAAAATAGGCTTTAACAGCGGATAATTGTCGGGAATCCACTCGGCAAAATAATTAAACAAACCATCTCCAAATAGCAGTTCAGGACTAAGTTCACTTTTCCCTTGGCATTTCTCCATGTATTTGAGAGCACTTTTTCCGGCCAAGGTAGCGCGTGTCCAGTGTTTACGCTCAGAGTGGATACGACCTTTGAATGCATACGCAGCTGCTAGAAAAAACGCAGGTTCGATTTTATTTTCTCGAATGTCATAGAGCTTTTCGGCCAGCGAAATGCATGTGTCCATGAGTGCAATACAGCTTGCATCATAGCGGGTGTCGTCGGTATTAGGTACCATTTTCCACCATTCGGCCAAGCCCATCAAAAAATAAGGCATTGGATGATTGGGATAGCGGTATTTCAACCAGCGAAACTCCGCATCTGCTTCGGCAAATTTAAAATTATACAGTTTGTTGATTGCCTCGGTAGCCTCAATTTGTACCCCTGGGTTCGACAAAAGCATTTCGTATTTACTATCAAAATCGGCAGAAGCGTATAATTGAGCGTGTAGGGGGCTTTGACAAACCACAAACAACCCTATTAAGCTGAATAACCAATATTTTAAGTGGTTCTTTTTCATGGTGTATTATCTTTGCTGTGTCATACTAACGAACAATTCTTGAGAACAGTTTGTGTGCCTTCTGTTTTTTTAAGGATTTTTTAATATTTTTCAAATCATGCTGACGGTCAAAGACAAAAAATTTGTTTTGTTTATCGACAAACACCAAATAGAAACGCGAATAGCTCAACTTAGTCGCGAAATTAGTGAAGATTACCGACATAAAAACCCTTTATTCATTGTAGTCCTCAATGGTGCTTTTATGTTTGCATCAGACCTTATGAAAAACGTTTCAATCCCATGTGAAATTACGTTTGTGCGGGTTTCTTCTTACTCCAAAACTACTTCTACGGGTGAGCTTACTGAAGTGCTGGGATTAAAAGAACCAATCCAGAATCGACACGTGATTATTGTAGAAGACATTGTCGATACGGGATTGACAATGAATAAGTTATTGTTTCAGCTGTCTATTCACAAACCAGACTCTATTCAGGTTGCGACTTTACTTTTTAAACCCGCTGCCCTCAAAACCCCTCTTAGCGTTAAATACGTAGGTTTTGAAATAGAAAATCGTTTTGTGGTAGGCTATGGGCTTGATTATGACGGCTATGGCCGCAATACCGATAGTATTTATGTTTTGGCTGATTAAGGCGTTCTATTTTGATAATAATTAAGAAAATTCACCTCACCTCTCTCCCACTCCATGTCTGAATTTCAAGCGTATTTACAACTTGGTTTTGAACACATCACCGATCCGAATGGTTATGACCACATTTTGTTTGTAGTTGCACTTTGCGCCATTTATGCTTTTCGTGATTGGAAAAAAGTGCTGATTCTGATTACGGCCTTTACATTAGGGCATTCGGTCACGCTTGCGTTGGCTACGCTCAAGCTTATCACTTACAGTTCGGATGTAATAGAGTTGTTGATTCCTATAACTATTTTTATTACAGCGCTTTCTAATTTTTCCGAAACTAATCAAGGAGAAGCAAAATCCCCCAAATTGCGGTACATACTAGCGGTATCTTTTGGTTTAATTCACGGAATGGGCTTTTCCAATTACTTGCGGAGTTTATTGGGCGAACAAGAAAGTATCGTAATGCCTTTGTTTGCGTTTAATCTGGGTTTGGAATTGGGACAGTTGCTAATTGTTGCCATTGCCTTGGGGATTGCCTCGCTTTTTGTGGAGGTTTTAAGAGTAAAACGTCTCACTTGGAATCATCTTATATCGGGTATCGTGGCAGGAATGGCACTTTCGCTTATCTTAAACAATGAGCTTTTCCGTACTATGATGGGGATGTCGGTAGAATGACGTCGCTAAAAAAGTGCTAAATGTCGCGCCTTAAAAGGTCTTTATTTATTATTAAAGTATTTTTACACCAATCCAACAAACCAAATATCAAATGAGAAAACAGTTTATCTTTTATTGGCTCATGCTTACAGGAGGCGGCCTGCTAGCACAGCCTCCAGCAGGTAACTATCATGCCAACGACCGCTTTGAACAACTTGGAGCGACCCTGCCTACTCCCAACACGACGCGTACAGCATCGGGTGCTCCTGGGAAAGACTTTTGGCAGCAACGTGCTGACTATGATATCAAAGCAGAACTAGATGACGAACAACGTAAAATCACCGGAAGCGAAACCATTACTTATCATAATTATTCGCCCGATGAGCTGAAATATGTATGGTTGCAGCTTGACCAAAACTTGTTTGCGAAGGGTTCTATTAATGCGCTTTCACAGCACAATAGCATCCAGCCCCAAATGTCGTCCAATGCCGTGCGTGGTCTAAACGCACCAAGCTCGGTACGTAGTAGCATTACGGGAGATAAAGACTATGATTTTAAAATTACTTCGGTCAAAGATGCTAAAACAGGCAAACCACTCCCTTATACCATCAACAATACCATGATGAGAGTGGAGCTACCGGTAGGTATCAAAACAGGGCAATCATATGCTTTTTCGGTAGATTGGAATTATTTCATCAACGAATATTATGGACGTGCAGGGTATGAGTTTTTCCCAAAAGATGGCAACACCAATTACTTCATTGCGCACTGGTTTCCGCGTATGTGTGTGTATGATGATGTAAACGGATGGCAGCATAAGCAGTTTTTAGGGCAAGGGGAGTTTACCTTGACTTTTGGAAATTATAAAGTTGCTATTACCGTCCCCAATGACCATATCGTGGGGGCAACGGGCGAAATTCAAAATATGGCACAAGTGCTGACGCCTGAGCAGCAAAAGCGCATGGAGAAAGCAAAAACCGCTACTCGTCCAGTATTAATTGTGAGCCAAGAAGAAGCAGAAAAAGCGGAGAAGGGCAAGCCTACGGGCAAGAAAACGTGGATTTTCAAAGCTGATAATGTCCGTGACTTTGCATTTGCTAGTAGCCGCAAATTTATCTGGGATGCGATGCAAGTAGAGCAGGCTGGCAAGAAAGTGATGTGTATGTCGCTTTATTCTAAAGAGGGAAATCCGCTATGGGGACAATATTCGACAATGGTCATTGCTCATACCATTAAAACATACTCTAAATTTTCTATTGATTATCCCTATCCTGTATGCTACTCTTGCCATGTCAATGGTGGGATGGAATATCCAATGATTTCGTTTAATGGTGGCCGTCCCGACCCTGACGGGACTTATTCGGAAGGCACGAAATTTGGAATGATTGGGGTGATTATTCACGAAGTGGGCCACAATTTCTTCCCTATGATTGTCAATTCTGATGAACGTCAATGGGGCTGGATGGATGAAGGATTAAATACTTTTGTACAATATCTCACCGAAAAAGAGTGGGATAGAGATTTCCCAGCGCGCCGTGGTGAACCTCAAGATATTGTGGAATACATGAAGCAAGACACCAAAAACCTGGTGCCTATCATGACAAGTTCCGACAATATCATGATGTATGGCCCCAATGCCTACGCAAAACCTGCCACTGCGTTGAATATTCTACGCGAAACAGTAATGGGGCGTGAATTGTTTGACTATGCTTTCAAAGAATATAGCCGTCGTTGGGCTTTCAAAAATCCTACTCCTGCTGATTTCTTCCGTACTATGGAAGATGCCTCTGGAGTGGATTTGGATTGGTTCTGGAAAGGTTGGTTTTATGGAGTGGAGCCCGTGGACCAAGACTTAGTGGAAGTAGAATGGTTTGCGGTAGATACCCAAAATCCTGACCTCAACAAAGCCGAAGCTAAAAAACAAGCTGACGAAAAACGCAACACCGTGGCTCGTCAGCGCGACAAAGATTATATCAAAGAGTCGGTGGTAGAGAAAAATCCTGACATGAAAGATTTTTATAATACCTACGACCCTTACAAAGTAACCGACACCGACAAAAAGAAATACGAAGCTTATCTGGCAAGTCTCTCACCTGATGAGCGTAAATTGGTAGAATCAGGCTTGAATTTTTATACTTTGAAAGTCAAAAACAAAGGTGGTTTGCCCATGCCTGTGATAGTGAAGATGCAGTTTGAAGACGGAACGGATTCGGTGGCTCGTTTTCCAGCGGAGATATGGCGTTTGAACGACCAGCAGGTATCGAAGGTGGTGACGACGAAGAAGAAAGTAGTGCAATGGACGTTGGACCCATATCGCGAAATCGCTGATATTGATGAAGAGAGCAATCACTTCCCACGTCAGCCAGCGCAGCCTACGCGTTTTCAGTTGTTTAAAGGAGGCGGTTTTCAGCGAGGTGGTGGCAGCAATCCCATGCGTGAAGCCCAACAAAACCAACAGACCCGTCCTGCTCAGCAAGGAGGCGCCAATAAAAACTAAGAAATTATCTTAATGATTTTTTTACCCCTATCATGGTTTTGCGCCTGATAGGGGTTTTTTATGGCATGAGATTTGCCCCTGCCTTTTGAAAAGGCAAAATAGCATGTTTAAAGCGATACACTTTGTGGGGTTTCTCCTAATGATTCTTGTGAAATCTGCCCTAGCACAAAACGGTTTTCGGATAGAAGGAAAATTGCATAATGCTACTCCTATGAGGCTTATTTTGGCACAGCATTTTGGCGGAGAATTGATGCCTATAGATACGGCAGTAGTAGGACAAGATGGTCGCTTTGTCTGGGAAGATACACATACTATACCTGCTGGAATGTGTCGTATAATAGGAATTGGACGAGGGCTTGACATAGTGGTGGCCGATTCGCAACGTTTTTCGTTTGAAGCTGATATAAAAGATGTTATTGGGACAATCCGCTTTCAAAACTCTACCGAAAATACTCAGTTTTTTGACTATCAACGTCAAGTTCGAGTACGCTATCAAAAAGCGCTAATTTTTCGTAAACAAACCAATATCAAAGATGATAATGACCCGCGTTGGAAAGCTCGCTTTGAAGAGTTAAACGAAGAAATAAAATATTACGTGGACTCATTGTATGTTAAACAGCCCGAATCGTTTGTGATACGCTTCCTTAAAAGTTATCAAGAACCTAAACGTCCTATTTTGCCCATAAAAAAATGGACCGCCAAAGATTCCTTGTATTTACAGTCCTATATTCGAGCACATTATTTTGAAAATTCTTTTTTATCAGACGAAAGAATGATTTATACCCCTACGGTGCCAGCTCGGATTACGCGTTTTTGGAAAAATATAGAAAAATTACCTTCTTCAGAACTTATAAAAACCATTGAAAACGTCATTGGGCAAACTCAAGGTACGGTCGAGTTGAGGAAGTTTGTAGTTGGAAAAGTTGCTAATGATACAGAATTTGCTTCTACGGCTGCCTTGGATTCTCTTTACAGTTACATCATAGAGAAATATGTAACCCATGAGCCATCACTTTGGGATGCAAGTACACTTCAAAAAGTAAAGGAAATAAAGCAAATAAAGGATAGAGTGAGTCTCAATAAGACTTTTCCCGAATTGATTTTAGTAGATACCCTCAATCGCCAAATTGCGTTGAATGAAATAAATAGTGACTACACTCTTTTATTTTTTTATGATCCAGGCTGTAGTCATTGTAGAGAACAAACGCCCAAACTGACAAAATTGGCAAAACAATATCCTGAAAAATTAAAAGTATTTGCCGTCAGTTTGGACGCCGAAGAAAAGACTTGGAAGGAATTTATCAAAGATTTTAGAACCGAAACGTTTGTCAATGTACGAGATGCTTCTCGAAAGATTGAATTCGACAAACTCGGTGTTTATCATTATCCTACGCTATATCTGCTCGACCGCCAAAAGAAAATTGTGGCAAGATGGCTGAGTCTTTCGCAGCTAGAAAGTTATTTGCTCAATTGATAAGCCGCCGTAAGTTGTAAAACTCCAAACTTTTGAAAAAATCGACTATCTCTCAATTGTGGATCGCCTGGTACATTATAGGCAATGTACATATCGCTTACTCCCTGGATACTGCCTAAATATCTCAATCCCAATTTTAATTTGTTGGCTTTAAATCCTACTCCTCCTTGGTATCCTAAAGTGAAAGGACGATAAGGTGAAAAAGTAAGGGGAGAGTTAGAATATTGAGAAAGAAATTCTTTGAGGTTCCCATCATCAAATGCTTTGAATGAAAGCATGGGTCCAGCACTGATTTCAAAACGATTTTTTTGATAACCAATTGACAAAGGAATGTCTATTTGGCCATACTGAAGGTTGGTTAGGTTACTGCTATTTGAACTTTCTAGTTCGGCTCCTTTTACGGATAGCAACAATTCTCCTTGTAAAAATACATCTTCTAATGTACGAACATAGCCTCCTACCGCATACCCAAATGTCATTTTGCCACTAGAACGAATGGTTTCTGGTGTAGACAAACTAGAGACACTTCGGCGGGCCAAAAAATCTTCTCCTCTAAATTGGGAAAGCTGCAGTCCCGCTTTTAATCCCCATTCTACTCTTTGCGCATTGGCTGTGATGACACAAAGACACAAAAAACATACAAATCGTATTTTCATAAATCAACTTTATAGTTTGCATTAACTAAAACGCAAATCTACGGAAGATGTTGCTTGAGTTATGTAGCCATATCGTATTTTTGAAAGAATATAACTTGGTTATTAGAAACCCCTTATACAATGAAAAAATATGCCTTAGGAGTTGTCCTTTTATTAGCCACGCCATTCTTGACTTTGGCGCAAGTCTATGATATATGTGTATATGGAGGAACATCTGCTGGAGTAATAACTGCTTACACCGCCAAAAAAGCTGGCAAATCTGTACTTCTGATAGAGCCTAGCAAACATTTGGGAGGGCTGAGTGCAGGCGGATTGGGCCAAACAGATATTGGTAATAAATATGCCATTACGGGAATCGCTAGAGAGTTTTATCGAAAGATTGGGCGGCATTATGGCAAGTTTGAACAATGGACTTTTGAGCCTCATGTGGCCGAAAACTTATTTAAGAATTATGTAAAAGAGGCCGGGATTGTGGTTTGGTACGAACACCGTTTGCTGTCGGTCAACAAAAAACAGGGCGTCATTCAAGAAATTGCTGTTGAATCCTCCAATAACATAGGTGCTAGAAAACTAGTAAAAGCTAAGATGTATATTGATTGTACTTACGAAGGAGATTTAATGGCCAAAGCGGGGGTTAGTTATATCGTAGGGCGAGAAGCCAATAGTGAGTATAATGAAACATGGAATGGGGTACAGCTCCTCGACAAACATCAATTTCCAGACGGAATCGATCCCTATAAAACCCCCAATGACCCCTCAAGCGGATTGCTTTGGGGGATTTCTACTGATGCTTTAGCTCCTAATGGAACGGGTGATAAACTGGTTCAAGCCTATAATTTTAGACTGTGTCTTACCAACAACCCCACTAATCGTATTCCGATTACTCGCCCAGCCCATTATGATTCAACAAAATACGAATTATTGCTGAGGCAAATTGCTATTGAAAAGCCTACTCATATCAATTGGGGGGTAATGCATATTGCGGATATGCCTAATTCTAAAACAGACATTAACAACAAAGGTGGCTTATCGACCGATATGATTGGCGCTAATCATAACTATGCAGAAGCAGACTATGAGACCCGTAAGAAAATCATTCAAGCACATGAAGACTACACCAAGGGCTTCCTATATTTCGTAGGGCACGACCCTCGTGTACCTAGCCACCTTCGGCAGCAAATGCTCGAATGGGGCTATCCTAAAGACGAATATTTGGACAACGATCATTTTAGCCATCAGTTGTATATAAGAGAAGCCCGTCGATTGGTCGGAGAATATGTAATGACTCAGCACAATTGCGAAGGCCGTGAAGTGGTGCAGGATGGAATCGGGCTTGCTGCTTATACAATGGATTCTCACAACTGCCAACGGATATTAGTGAAAAATCCCAGGACCGGAAAACTAGAAGTAAAAAATGAAGGAGATGTGCAAGTAGGAGGCTTTCCCCCCTACCCCATTAGCTATCGTTCATTAGTGCCCAAAAAAGCAGAATGCCAAAATTTACTTGTGCCAGTTTGCTTGTCAGCGAGTCATATTGCTTATGGTTCTATTCGAATGGAGCCTGTTTTTATGGCTTTGGCGCAAGCGGCGGCGGTAGCCGCCACAATGGCCATTGATAATAAGAAAGCGGTGCAAGAAATAAACATCTCTCAACTCCGAGGTACTTTGCGTACCAATCCGCTCATGGATGGAAGTCAAGCGGAGATTTTGCTTGATAATGACGTAACTCCCCAAAATATTTCTCTACAAGGTAATTGGCAAAAAATCACTACGGGAGGAAAATATGCAGCGTCGCAGTTGATTAATACCCCTAAAACAAAAGACCTAGCCACTGTGCGTTTTACGCCCGATATTTTACAAAGAGCCACCTATGACATATATGTGTATAATCCCAATCCCACAGGCGGTGGAGGAAACCCCGGAGCGGAAGCTGACCAAACCAAAACTGCTAAAACGCTAATCAGAATTAAAGCTGGCAGTAAAGTAACAGAAGAAATGATTGTGTCTCAAAATCAAATCAATGATTGGATAAAGTTGGGCTCTTTTGTGCTGGAGAGAGGGGCTGATAATTTTGTCGAAATTACCAATCTTAAAGCCCATGGAATCGTAGTGGCTGATGCCGTGCTATTTGTTCCGCGCTAAAAAATAAAGGAGGCACTCAAATGCCTCCTTCCATTACTCTATTACTATTTTGAATATTTATGGGTTTACTATTTTTCCCATAAAAAGAACAGTATTAGAGCTTTTTTCATTTATAACAATAACAAAGGGACGGTCTGCATAATAAGTTTGGGGAACAGATGTCAACTCTACTCCAATCGTAGTGACAGCCGCTGCTTCTGTACCTTTTTCATCTACTCCAACATAAGTGTTTTGTTTTACAAATCCTACTTTGAGATTGCCTGCTTTGTTGATTTTTGTTAAATCGGCATCATCCGAAAAAGCCGTAGGCATACCCATTTTTTTTAGGACTTCGTTAAGATAAACTTCATATTCTAAAGTGAAACGCGGAAGACCGATTTGTAGATTATTTACTTCTTTCAAACTTTTTTGCAAATCCGACCATTCCGTAGGTGAAAGTTTTGAGATAAGGCTATTGATATCTGTGTTTCCGGTAGGTACCATCACCGTCATGGCATATTGACCATTGCCATAAGGAAGTTCGTAGGCAAAATATCCCTCACGATTGGCAAACGAAATTTTATCTTTCATCTGCATCATTTTGACTTGCTTTGTTTGGCTTGTGCTAAGCTGAAAAGGATAATCTGACGTTTTTTGGGTATCAAAACTCGTTTTCCAATCTCCTTTGAAATAAAGAGCATTCATCAAAAACAATACCATTTGAGGCTCTATTTTATCCAACACTTTTTTGATTTTGCCGTTGGTTTTATCACTAGCCCAATTATTTAGGGGAGTAGCATCAGAACCGCTAAAAGAAGAAGCTTCGGCTTGGAAAGATTGTTTTAGGATATTGATAAAATCAGTTTCGGGCTGAAACGAATCTCGATTCCACACAGAGTTTGCTAATCCCAGTGTCACTTTGGGATCTGCTTTTGGCAATCCTTCAATTAGTTTTTGATAAGTAGCGTTGGCGTCAGTCAATGATATGCCGTTCAATTTTAAAGTTTGTTGAATTTCTTCCGCAGTTTTGCCATTAGCACCGTTGACAAGCATGCCCAATGCCATATGTAAACTTAAAGGCGAAACAAAAACATTTTTTTCCGGTTTTTCTCCTTCATTAAGTTTCTTAAAAAAATCAAAGGCAAAGTCATCCGTGCGGCTGGCAAAGTCACCAGAAATCGTCACTTCTACACCACTAGGGGCTGGGCCACCAGAACTACACCCTATTGCTGCCCAGAGTAGCAATAAAGTCGCTGCAATGACAAATAAGCTTTGAAAAAAAGAAGAGGTTTTCATGATTGATGCTGTTCTAAAAAGAGTAGTCATAAGGCCGTTTGGTTTGAGTGAAAACTTAACCTATGACGTACTTTGTAAAATAACGGTTGGAACTAGAAAAAATTTTTTTAAATCTATGCAACCTTTGTGCCAATCACTTGCATCTACCTATTGAAACAGCCTAGTTATGGTAAAAATTTTACAACTGTTCACGAGCGAAGCCCAATTGGTCAAATCCTTGCAAAAGGGAGATACCAAAGCACAACGCCATTTGTATGAAAAATACTCGGCGAGGTTGTTGGCGGTTTGTGTCAGGTATATCAATGATAAAATGGAAGCGGAAGATGTAATGATAGAGGGGTTTATGAGAATTTTTGAGAAAATAGACCAATTCAAGGGAGAAGGAAGTTTTGAAGGATGGATGCGGCGGTTGATGACAAACGAAGCCCTGATGTATTTACGCACGAAACGCCACATAGAAATCGATATTGACGCTCCCGAAGCTCAGCAACTTTCCAATTATGATTGGGCGGATGCAAACCTAGAAGCGGATGATTTGATGGCAATCATCGGAAAACTTCCTACTGGATACCGTACCGTATTTAATTTGTATGCCATAGAAGGGTTCTCTCATGCCGAAATCGCTGAGCAACTCGGAATCACAGAAAGTACTTCCAAGTCTCAATTGCACAGGGCAAGGGCTTTGTTGCAGGAAATGGTAAAAGAAGCAGAAAATCTAAGTCGAACCACTACAGAAGTAGTAAATCGCCTAAAAAAATAAAAAAACATGAAAAAGCACCCTACAGACAAGTTTTTTGCTGAAAAGCTAAAAGAAGTCGAAATTAAACCTCGACCTGAGGCTTGGGATAAGCTTCAAATGCGTATGCAGACCAAACAGCGACGCATTGGCGGATGGTGGCAACAAGGCCCTTGGCTGGCTGCTGCTGGCGTGTCGTTAGTGCTTGTGGCTGGCTGGGTGATATGGAGTCTTAATCAATCGCCTGATTTGACAGTAGCTCATAAAGAGACAAATAAGTCAATGCCTCCACAAAAGCAGACTATACCTCTAGGTGAGTCTAACAAAATACCCTCTTCTACCGATACCGACGCTATCGCGGCGTTGGCCGAAATCCCAAAAGAGCCAACGGATAAAGAAGTAGAAAAAAGAAATATTAGGTCTTCTGTTCCCCAGAAAGATGCTCGACAATCTGAACCTACTATCTTAGAATCGTTGGCACTACAATCTTCCCAAGAGGTAGCAGTTAATGAAAATAAGACACCTGAGCGTGAGAATGTTAATATCGCTCCTACCAAAGTTGAACAACCTCAATTAATTGCCCAAAATAGTCCTACTTCTAATCAACCAGTGACGAAAACAGTGGTATTACAGCTTCCAGAACTAAAACAGTCTTTGGTGGCTTCGGCTCAAGTTGAATCAAACGTAGAAAAACAAAGCGCTGATAATGTAGAAAAACAAAAATCTGACAATGAAGATTTTGGTGAAAATCTGTTGAACAAACCTCGTAAGTCAACCCGAATGACAAAAGTATGGCAGCAGCTCAAAAATGCCAAAAATGGTGAAAAAGTAGATTGGGAAGAGGTGGGATTTAATCCAAACAAAGTACTAGCCAAAGCCACTGGCAAAAATGAAAATTAAACAATGAAAAAGTACCATCATAATCAATTAAACACAGCCATGAAAAAGTTAATGCTTACCTTATTCTTTGCCATTTCGGCCTTTGTTGTACACGCCGAAAAATACACACAGCAAGGCGATTCGCTCATTGTACAGTTTGGGAACAATACGCGTCTTATTATTCAAGCTAAAGACAAAGACGGTATTTTGAGCCTACGCCAGTATGACCTTAACAAAATTGTGAGAGATATGGGAGCTGCTCTTGATTCCAGTGATAAAGAGACCTATATCTACATCAATGAACAAAACGGACGCAAATACCTCAAAGATACGGTGTTGGTAATAAGCCGGAAAGATGGCGAAGTAAAGATTACCATCAATGAACCTTCAGCTAGTGTTTCTAAAGAGAAAGAAGATAATAGCTCCAAAAATGATAACAACAATGACGATAATAGTGTAACCCGTAAAGTAACCCGTCGGTATCGAAGTCCTCGTAATGGGTTTGATGTATTAGTGGGGCTTAACACTTATGGACAGAACAATCCTCTGAGCTATCAATCGGCAGACTATGACCTACAGCCTTGGGGTTCGCGCTTTGTGAGTTTGAGTTGGGTAAGAGGTGCTGCTATAAGTCGAGGCAAAGACGCGTCGTTGGGTTTGGACTTGGGAATAGATGTCTCTTGGTATAACTTTATGTTTGATGGCAATAATACTGTCCGCAAAGACATGCAAACGGTAGCCTTTCCAGCTTTGACTAACGACGTATATAAAACAAAACTAACGGCTGCGTACATTGATTTGTCTTTGATGCCTACCCTTGCCATTCACCGTGGTATCATCTCTTATTTAAGTTTTGGCGTCTACGGTGGGTATCGTATTTCTAGCTACACCAAAGTGCAAGAAGCTAGAAAAGGGCGCTCTGAAAGAAATCATTCAAACTATCACCTCAATGATTTTAGATATGGATTAGGTGCCGAGCTAGGCATTAGACACTTCCCTGATCTTTTCATGCAATATGATTTAGGTGAATTATATCAAACCAACAAAGGTCCAGCGGTTCGCGTTTTGAGCTTTGGTATTCGTCTATAATCCTTAAAATTAGTGAGTTAGATAGTAATAGGATCGCCCTTTACTTTTTGACTCACTATTTTTTTTATTATTCTTGAATATTTTTTTTCTTTAAAAATTTGAATTATAAACAAAAGCTTGTACATTTGCGACTCCAAAATCTGAACAGATAAGGTTTTGGGCGTTTTTTGAAAAATACAATGGGGGTGTACCAGAGTGGCCAAATGGGGCAGACTGTAAATCTGCTGGTTTATACCTTCGGTGGTTCGAATCCATCCGCCCCCACTTTTAGTAAAAGTTTGCAGTTTAGAGTAAGCATCTTGTTTGACTATTGACTGACAAATAACAACTAAAATGCGGGAGTAGCTCATTTGGTAGAGCGGTAGCCTTCCAAGCTTCAGGTGGCGGGTTCGAGCCCCGTCTCCCGCTCTCTTTCAAGTTAATTGTTACTTGTTGATGGTTATTTAGAAAACATTTTTTTAAAACTAATAACTATTGACTGTTAGCAATTAACTTTTTTGTTGAAAAGCCGTTATAGCTCAGTGGTAGAGCACTTCCTTGGTAAGGAAGAGGTCCGGGGTTCAAATCCCCGTAACGGCTCTGGATGTGCAAGTTTTTCTCTGTAATTCCATAATAAATAAAAAACCAATTTTTAGTTAATAAAGCAATGGCAAAAGAACAATTCGACCGGTCAAAACCCCACGTAAACGTAGGTACTATCGGTCACGTTGACCACGGTAAAACGACATTGACTGCTGCTATCACAAAGGTACTCGCAGAAAAAGGTTTGGCAGAAAAGAAAGATTTCTCTCAAATTGATAACGCACCTGAAGAAAAAGAGCGCGGTATTACTATTAACACGGCTCACGTAGAATATCAAACTACTAACCGTCACTATGCTCACGTAGACTGTCCTGGTCACGCTGACTACGTTAAAAACATGGTAACGGGTGCTGCCCAAATGGACGGTGCCATCCTTGTTGTAGCTGCTACTGATGGTCCTATGCCTCAAACTCGCGAGCACATCCTTTTGGCTCGTCAGGTAGGTGTACCTCAATTGGTGGTTTTCATGAACAAAGTAGACATGGTAGACGACCCAGAGTTGTTGGAGCTTGTTGAAATGGAAATTCGTGAATTGTTGTCTTTCTATGAGTTTGACGGTGATAATATCCCAGTAATTCAAGGTTCTGCTCTTGGTGGTTTGAACGGCGATGCTAAATGGGTAAAAACTATCGAAGAATTGATGGACGCTGTTGATAGCTGGATTCCTACTCCTGCTCGTGATACAGATAAGCCATTCTTGATGCCTGTTGAAGACGTATTCACTATCACTGGTCGTGGTACTGTAGCCACTGGTCGTATCGAGCGTGGTATCATCAACTCAGGTGAGCCTGTTGAAATCCTTGGTATGGGTGCTGAGAACCTCAAATCTACCGTAACAGGGGTTGAGATGTTCCGCAAAATCCTTGACCGTGGTGAAGCAGGTGACAACGTTGGTTTGTTGCTCCGTGGTATTGAAAAATCAGATATCCGTCGTGGTATGGTTATTTGTAAGCCAGGTTCAGTAAAACCACACGCTAAATTCAAAGCTGAGGTTTATATCTTGTCAAAAGAAGAAGGTGGTCGTCACACTCCATTCTTTAACAACTATCGCCCTCAATTCTATTTCCGTACTACTGACGTAACAGGTATTATTACTTTGCCTGCAGGTGTGGAAATGGTTATGCCTGGTGATAACTTGACTATCGAAGTTGATCTTATCAACCAAATCGCAATGGAAAAAGGTCTTCGTTTCGCGATTCGTGAAGGTGGCCGTACTGTTGGTGCTGGTCAGGTGACTGAAATTCTTGACTAATTTATATATAGTCATATACTAAAAAAGGGCACTCCTACGAGTGCCCTTTTTATTTTTGTAATTAAACCGTTATTTTGGCGTGTTTTTCCTCGTACAATGCAAAATTTCGGAGTCAGATTCATTACTATTATTGTTTTTGGGATATGTTTTAGCCTCATAGGATTGGCTCAAACTAACTCAGTAATCTATCTTGATGAAAACACGAAAAAGATAAATATTTGGGGAAATGACAAAATTCAATATTTAGAAGATACTACCCAACAACTGCAGCTCAAAAATATACTGCTGGATACCACCTTGGCTTTCCAAAGTGCGGCAAGCCATTCCCCCGATTTTGGTTTTGTAGAAAGTTTGTTCTGGATTAAGTTTAAAGTTTGCAAAAAAACCAATCAATCTGTCAGTTGGGTTTTGCATAATAGCTACCCTATGGTAGATGAGCTCAGAGTTTATTTATTGAATGAGACTTCAGGAGTCGTAACACGCAAGACGTTGAAGGAAACATTTCCAGGGTATCAGCGAAATATAAATGTTCATCAATGCGCTTTTCCTTTAGACCTCATACCTGGTCAAGTATATACAGTATATATCCACTTCTATAGCGCAGATGCTAAAAAACTTCAATTTGAAATTTTAGAAACCCATCTTTTTTACGAATCTTATTTTGATGAACTCTGGTTTTGGAGCTGGCATTTGGGGTTTGTAATCTGTATGATTATAGTACAACTAATTTTTTTGTTGGTTACTAAAGAGCGAAATTTTCTATTATATGTACTATTCTTAACAGGCTACCTGCTGGTTGCTGTGGTGGGAGGCTATGGAATCATTGACTCTCTCTTATGGGAACACAACGATTGGATAAAAAGATATAGCATCATAATAGCCGTCGCTTTAAGTTGTGTATTGGGAGCACTGTTTTATGCGCATGCTTTGCGTCTAAGGGCCTTAGCTCCTATTCTTTATAGATTGTTGATGTTGGATGGGATTTTATCTATTGTATTAAGTTTTTGGATTGTTATAAAACCTGACTTAATGAGCCCAAACGTTTACTCTTGCGCTCTCATTGTCATCTTTTTTTGTTTAGTATCTATTGCCTGCATTGTAAGTTATAAAAGAGGAAATCATTCGGCGATTTATTACCTATTTGGTACACTCGCCTATTTTATAGGTATAATGGTCATATTGCTATGGACCTTGAGCTATCTATCTCCTAATGTATTTGTGGCTAATGCAATGCACATAGGCAGTATGCTCGAAATGATGTTTTTTACTTGGGCTTTAGCAGATGATTACCGCCGTACACGAGAAGAAAAAGTTCAAACTCAGGAGGAACTAATTTTTACCCTCAAATCACAAAATAAGGAAATTTCTGAAGCACTATTGCGCGGACAAACCTTGGAGCGAAAAAGAGTTGCCGCAGATTTACATGATTCCCTAGGCGGAACCCTCTCTGCTATGCGTTGGACGCTTTCTTCTTTCAATCCCGAAGGATTGACACCGCAAGAGAGACAAGTTTATGAGGGGCTAGTCGAAATGACCAAAGATGCCCATCAGAGAGTCAGATTTTTGAGCCACAATTTGGTACCGGAAGATTTAGAAAAAGATGGACTAGGGCTGAGTTTACAAAAACTTGTTGACAAGCTAAACCGCAACAATAGAACCACCTTTTACCTAGACATTGGTCTTGAAGAAAGATTAAACCATAAAACGGAGTTTGAGTTTTATAGCATATGTCTAGAATTAATAAACAACGTAATCAAACATGCCAATGCCACCGAAGCTCGAATAAAGCTTCAAAGAAGCGGCGGTTATGTTCATCTTGAAATATTTGATAATGGGAAAGGAATCAATCCGCACACTACCCAAGGGAAAGGGATGCAAAATATTCAAGATAGGATTTCTTCGCTCAAAGGGACATGGCAAATAGAATCAAATACAAGAGGCACTTTTGTGTCGGCTCAAGTACCCATTAGTTGACTCTTTATTTTATATAGTAATGCGAATCAAGAGTTGGGTTTAACAGCCAACTATTTATTAACGAGATACTTATA